>ULRH01050889.1_pt1 | contig 41621 bp, 45 predicted proteins | sample 1955271 | NCBI WGS metagenome assembly ULRH01 (sample SAMEA4835677, study PRJEB28245) | human gut metagenome | biome: gut microbiome; material: fecal sample | place: Denmark | collected 2008 | reverse complement strand
AGGTAATTAAAAGAGACGGACGAGAAGTAGAATACGATTGGGATAAAGTAGAGTCAGCTATTGGTAAAGCCTATGCTGCTGTAGGACGCAACATTGAGTTTCCTGATCTGAATATGTTGTGTTGTCTTAAAGAGCTTGAAGCAGAACTTAAAGATATTTCTGTGTTCAACGAAAAGATAACCGTAGAAGAAATTCAGGATATGGTTGAAAGATTCCTGAGTGGACATGATTGCTTTGAGACAGCTAAGGCTTTTATTCTTTATCGTGAACAACACAGAAAGCAACGTACAGCAGTCCAAGTCAAGGAAGCTATAGAAGAATACATTGGCCATGCTGACTGGAGAATTAAGGCAAATAGTAATCAGGGGTATTCCCTTGGTGGTATGATTCTGAATACTGCCGGTAAGATCACAGCAAACTATTGGCTCAATGAAGTTTATCCTAAAGAGATCGGAGAGAGACACAGAGATGGTTCCTATCATATTCACGACTTGGATATGCTCTCTGGTTATTGCTGTGGACACAGCCTTAGGGCATTGCTTGAGGAAGGTTTTAATGGTATTGTAGGTAAGATTTCAAGCAATCCTCCTAAGCATTTCTCTACGGCCTGTGGTCAGATTGTGAATTTCCTTGGATGTCTTCAGAATGAATGGGCTGGGGCACAAGCATTCTCTAGCTTTGATACCTATATGGCTCCCTTTGTACGACTTGATAACATGAGCCTTGAGGACATCAAGAGAGAACTTGAGTCTATGATCTTCAGTCTCAATGTAGGTAGCCGTTGGGGTTCTCAATGTCCCTTTACGAATCTCACGTTTGACTGGGTATGCCCTGATGATTTGAAAGACAAGCACCCGATTATTGGTGGTGAAGAACAAGAGTTCACCTATGGTGACTTCCAAAAGGAAATGGACATGATTAACAGAGCCTTTATGGAAGTGATGATTGAAGGTGATAAAGATGGTAGAGCCTTTACGTTCCCTATTCCTACCTATAATATCACAGATGCTTTTGACTGGGAGCATCCTAATTGTGAGTACCTGTTTAAGATGACAGCCAAGTATGGCAACCCTTGACAACACTAGGGGTTGTAAAATCGTGTGAACTCAGGGAAACTCCCTCTGGGACAATCCTGAGCCAAGCTTTTCGTAAATAACAAAACAACACAAAACATATTTCTATAAGGATAGATTATGAGACCTATTACAAATAACTACACTGAAATCGACACCTACTTTGATAAACCTGAATATTCGATACCTGACCTAACTAAAATGTTCGGTATAAGTACACAGAGTATTCATGGGCATTGGAGGACAAAGTATGGTAGAGACAAACTGAAAGAAAGAAACCGTATTGTCAAGCATTACAAGAATGCTGGAGAGAATCATCCTAACTACGGTAAACGTGGTGCTGATGCCCCTAAGTATAAAGGTGTTATCAATGCTGACAAGGGTTACTTTATGATTTATAAACCCTCATGGTACACCGGCAGAAAGAATTGTAAGCACGTCTATCTGCATCACGTGGTTGTCTGTGAGAGACTGGGTATTTCAAAGATACCTCAAGGATGGTGTGTCCATCATTGTGACAAAGATAAATCCAATAATTCCTTTGAGAATTTAGTGTTGTTGACTCAAGGGGATCATTCAAGGCTACACGATTATTTACGAAAAGAAGGTGCAACGACTATCTCGAAAGAGAGTACACTCAAGTGGGTGGAAGCGCACGGTAAAGTTTTCAACAAAGAAGACTTTAATGATATAGTCTGTTCTATTAGGTAACTAATAGCTGTGTAAATTCACGGGGGAGGATTAACGACCCTCCCTGAACATAAAAGTATTTTGCTAACTACTGCAATAGTGAACTGAAGCCTACCGATATTCGTTCTATGTGTTGCAGACTTAGACTTGACCTTAGAGAATTGCTAAAGAGAGGCAATGGGTTGTTCGGTAGTGCAGAGCAAACCGGTAGTATCGGTGTTGTCACAATCAACATGGCTAGACTAGGGTACAAGCATAAAGGTGACAAAGAAGGTCTTTTAGTTGAACTACAGGATTTGATGGAGCTTGCTAAAGACAGTCTTGAGATCAAGCGTAAGTTTATCACTAAGATGATGGGTGAGGGACTGTATCCGTACACTAAGCGTTACCTTGGTACTTTCAGGAACTTCTTTAGTACGATCGGTGTCAATGGTATGAACGAAATGGTTCGTAACTTTACGGATGACAAAGAGGACATTACGACTGACTTTGGTGAACAATGGTGTCTTGAAGTCTTGAACTACATCCGTAAAAAGATGATTGAATTCCAAGAAGAGACTGGAAACCTATACAATCTGGAAGCTACTCCTGCTGAAGGTACAACCTATAGATTTGCTAAAGAAGACTTGAAGAGATACCCTGATATTCTTCAGGCTGGCACTAAAGAGAATCCTTACTATACGAATAGCTCTCAGTTGCCTGTAGGATTCACGGATGACCCCTTTGAGGCTCTTCTGAGACAAGAAGAGATGCAATGTATGTACACCGGTGGCACAGTATTGCACCTGTATATTGGTGAACAGATCAGCTCTTGGGAATCCTGTAGAAACCTTGTAAGAAAGGCAGTTACTAACTTTAAGTTGCCTTATATTTCTGTTACACCTACATTCTCCATTTGTCCTAAACATGGATACCTTGCAGGTAAACATGACCATTGTCCTTTATGTGATAAAGAAATCATTGAAAAATATAAAGCTAAGGAGTGTTGTAAATGATAAGTGAAGTAGATATTGAACAAAAGATTCTTAAAGAACACGCTGAAGAAAGACAGCCTTGTGAAGTATGGTCTCGTTAACCTACTAGCGTGACCTTTTAAAAACGATGCCTAAACGGGGAAACTCTCACTGAGACAATCCCGTGCTAAACACTATATGAGAAACCCTTGGAGGTTGATATATGATGATTGAAATCTGGAAAGACATCCCTGAATGGGAAGGACTCTATCAAGTATCTAATATGGGTAGAGTCAAGAATACTAAAAGAAACAAAGTCAAAGTCCTTGATATGAACAATGCAGGTTATCTCAGAGTCCAGCTTTGTGATAACACCAGGCGCAAGAAATACTTTATCCATCGTCTGGTAGCCCATGCGTTTGTTGATGGTTACTTCGATGGCGCTCAGATAAATCACATTGACATGGATAGGACTAACAACTGTGCTGACAATCTTGAATGGGTAACTCCTAGTGAAAACCAAAAGAAAGCTGTGGCTATCAAAGGGTTGCACAAAGGACACTTTAAAGACGTACCTTACAAGATCACTTTTAGTAATGGAGCTACAATCTACTTCGATAATATGCCCCTTGTCGCTAGGTCTGTTGGTCTGTCCAAGAGTCTTCTCTATTACAGACTCAACGGTAAAGACAAGGTTTATCTTAAAGAAGTCGATGGGTATCTTTCCAAGTGTAATGCCTAGAGACTATCCGCACAGCGGAGTAAGTAGCATAATGCTATTGAAACGGTATCCATAGATGATATAGTCCGAACTCATAGGCGACTATGAGATTAACATAATTGGTGATGGGTTACCTTAGACCTACCTCCGGCTACAATAAAGGTAAGATAGGAGAGTTTAATGAACGAAAGTTTTTTAAAGAACCAAAAGCTAAAGATATACAGTGCTGATTGGTGTATGAAGTGTAGGAGCCTCAAGAACACTTTGGATAGACTTGGAGTATCCTATGAAGTTATAGATGTATCTAAGTTATCAGAAGAAGAATATGCCTCAATTCGTGAGCTTCCTACTATTGAACTCAATAATAATAGACTTTCTGGTGAAATACATTTGAAAGCCCTAAAAGAATTCTTGGGTTTGTAAAATATGCTGGTATTAGATGACGAGGATGTCAAGAAGATTGCTGATGGTGTATTGCAGTCTTCTCCTCCTGCTGTGGTCTCCTCATGTACTCTTCTTGGCTTCCCGTTATCTGATTGGGTTTATATAGCAACAATCATTTATACATTTGTTGGAATCCTTAGTATCATAAAGAGATATTGGGTTGACCCCTATCTTAGAGCTAAAAGAAGACTAAGAGAAATAGAAGCAAGGATTAAAAGAGAACATGAGCAACAAGAAAAAGAAAACCACACAAGAACTTGAAGAACTCCTAGGGTTAATCCAAGAGAAACTTTATGATGCTATGAGTAACGACTTGGATGATCCTCAAAAGCGTTCTCCACAGCTCTACAACGCTATTATTAAGGAGCTAGAACGTAATGGCATAGATTGTGTCCTTAAAGCAGGAGACGATGAAGGAAATGCTTTTAATAGCCTTCTGTTGAAGGTACAGAATACCTATAGTGAAGCAGGATATGACAATCAAGCAATCAACTAATGAACTCCTTCTAGAGTATTATAATAACTTCCCACTATTCTGTAACCTTGTATGGAAGCAAATTGGGCTACCTCAGTTGACACCTATACAAGATCAAATTGCTAAGACACTACAGAATCCTCCTAGTGACAGATACATCATTGAAGGATTCCGTGGTGTGGCTAAGAGTTTCCTTACGTGTGCCTACTGTGTGTGGAGCTTATGGAGAGACCCACAGATTAAGGTAATGATTGTGTCAGCTAACAAAGAAAGAGCTGATGCTAATGCTATCTTCGTTAAGAAGATCATAGATGTACTGCCTTTCTTGTCTCACCTGAAGGCTAGAGAAGGACAGAGAGATACACAGAATCTCTTTGATGTTGGTCCTGCATTGCCTGACCATAGCCCTAGTGTCAAGTCTGTAGGTATCAAAGGGCAGCTTACCGGTAGTCGTGCTGATCTTCTGATCTCAGATGACGTTGAAGTTGTTCAGAATAGCTTCACTCAGGTACTCAGAGATCAACTATTCGAATATGTCAAGGAATATGATGCTGTGATTAAGCCTAATGGTAAGATCATATATCTTGGTACTCCTCAAAATGAAATGTCTTTGTACAATGAGCTACAAGAAAGAGGCTACACCTGCATCATATTCCCTGCTAGATACCCCTATGATGACAAGTCTAGGAATAACTATGGGGATAAACTAGCTCCCTATATCGCTAAGAGATATGATAGTGATCCTAAGAAATACGCAGGGAGACCTACAGACCCCCTAAGATTCGATGAAGAAGACCTACAGAGACGTGAACTGTCTTATGGAAGAGCTGGTTTTGCTCTTCAGTTCATGCTCGATACAACACTCTCAGATGCCGATAGATACCCGCTCAGGCTTCAAGATTTCCTTGTGGGTATGTTTGATAGGGTAGAGGCTCCAATGAAGCTTACGTGGCTTCCTGAGGCCAGCAAAAGGCTGTCTAGCGATACTCCTACGATGGGACTTAAGGGTGACTACTTCTATTACTACAATACAGCCTCAGAAGAGATCAAAAAGTATGACTATAAGATGATGGCAATCGATCCTTCGGGTAAGGGCAAAGATGAGTCTGCGTACTGTGTTTTGTATTATCTTAATGGTTATATTTATTTGATGGAAACTGGAGAATTCTTAGGAGGTTATTCAGAGCCTGTCCTAAATAAACTAGCAAATATAGCTAAAAAGTATAATGTGAATGAGGTAGTCCTAGAAGGAAACTTCGGTTCAGGAATGTACACTAGACTTTTTGAACCAGTATTAAAAAAAGTATACCCTAACTGTGGCATCACAGAAGTAACTTCTAAAGGACAAAAAGAATTACGCATCATAGATACTATAGAACCTATCTTAGGAAATCATAAACTATGTGTTACTCCCGAGTGCATACAAAAAGATTTTAATAGTGTACCGGAAGGAGACTTTAAGTATTCATGCTTCTATCAGTTGACTAGAATCACACACGATAAGGGAGCATTGATACATGACGATAGAAGAATTTGTCGTCAATAAAACCCTTAAATTCGGTGGAACTCTCTTTAGGAATCTAATGAGACAATACCGAGCCGAGCTTAATTGCAGGTGTAACGACTATCCGTAATGGAGTAGGTAGCAAGTGCTATCGAAAAATGGGTGAAAAAGATATAGTCTGAACTTCATGGTGACATGAAGCATCTACATTTTACAATAGGAGAATTTCTATTATGAACAAAAATCAAAATTATTACGAAGGTTATAATAATGTTGGTCTTCATCTGAAGGCTAATAGACTAAAAGGTAAAACTTGGCTGGTTACTTTTACAGATACAGGTAGCACACGCAAAGCAAATATAGACAACATTAAAAAAGGTAAAGTTAAAGACTTATATTATCCTTCAAGATATGGTATAGGCTATGACGGAGAATTTATCAGAGTACCTTATTGGAGAAAAGCTAAAGATTTGTGGTCTAACATGCTAAAAAGATGTTACTTTGAAAATGATTCCAAAGGTTATTTTGGAAGATGTACAGTAGCTCCTAGATGGCATTGCTTTGCTAACTTTTTAGAGGATATGAAAACCCTTCCTAATTTTGATAAATGGTTGAAAAACACTACCCCATACGAATTAGACAAGGACTCTATTGTCCCTAATAATTCTGTTTACTCAAAAGACACCTGTATGTTTCTTGATAGACACACAAATAGGGCTAATGGTAAGGGTGGTAAGAAACTAGTAGATGGTTGCTGGGTAACGACCGGCAATTAACATATTGAGATTAGATAGTCTTGCTATAGGATGTGCATATCTAAAGGACTTTATGGGGATTGATGCTGATGAAGGTATATCTGAGACTAGTGCCCAATGGTATGAAGACTCTATGGATGGCCTATTGAAGCATCTTACAACTAAAACCTATGGTAAATACCTTGTTGATACATACGATGATGGTATGGACAATGTAGCTAATATCTCTATCTTTTGACACAAATCAATGTATATAAGGGTAATCCCTACTTGAATAATATAATCTTACTAATAGAAGTTAGACTAAAAATAATAAAATCTGACTGTAGAAAAACAAAAGTAGGGCTTTAGGTATATACAAGAGTATTGTAAAAAACTAAGGGTGTAACTTAAAGTTCCTTATAGAGGTGGTATCTTATTGTTTCCAATGTTCATTGATGATTACAATAAGGATAGTCTCTAGTAGGCTATAGAGACTTAAAGCTCCTTATAGGAGTGGTAACCTAAATGATGTAACAGATGGAGTAGGGAATAATAATGATACAAAGACTCTTGTCTATCCTTAGGAATCCTAAGGTCGTACATTGGGTGAAACTTGTGGTAGTTGTGGTGTTGTTTGTGATTGCGTTGGTGAATAAAGATGTCGATCAATTACTGCAAGTTGTAACCCAAGTGCTATTACCTTGAGGTACACCTACCGGTACACCTATAGGTTTATACCTCGATTAAAAAAATTGAAAATAATTATAAGACCTCACTTAAATTTAATGAGGCGTTCATTACCCCCTGTGGGTGCCCTTGAGTATCACTAATAGATACACATGAGGGGACACTATAGGGTTTGTTCTAATTGACATGTAGGGGAAGCTTATGGTATAATCATAGGTTTCCCCTTTTTTTTATCTAGGTATAGTGGTTAGACTCTAGGTTGATACTATAGGTTGTAGCTATAGGTGATATATCTGTACAACCTATAGTATTACCTACAAATAAGTAATAGTATTACCTACAGTTGATTACAGGGTTATTCCTTAGCTACCGGTGTTGACATTGTGATTAACTTGTGGTATCACACGTGCGTACTGACATAAAGGAAATAGGGACATCTATACGGTTACTTATGGTTTACAATTTTTTACACTCTAGGTCTTGACAATGGGGTTTTAGTGCTTTACTATTCGAGGCATGGAAAACAAACAAACATTTGGTTTCCAAAGTTCTTTAAAAATTTGGATATTTGCTAGACACTTATAAAGCTTATGGATGCTTTATAGAGATAGACCAAAATAGTAGGCTATCCGAGTGTACTAGGTGCTAAGATAGAGTAGGCTCTAGCATGATTCTCCTTCGCTATTCCCTAGGTAAACCTAGGGTCTAGCCTAAAGGTTACAACTAAGTGACCTTTAGGGTAGAAAAACAACCAAGTGTTGGGAGAAAAATCATGTATGAAAGCAAGTCTTTCAAGTTCAGCTACACCACTATAAACATCAGTCTTTCGAAAGAGGGAAGGATTTATAGGGTGACTCAACTGGCATACGAAGGGCTATCAATCGTCAGTTGGCCTTTTAGCGATCTTGAACGAGCAAGAAAGTTTTATGAAAAGCTTGTTAACGACAAGATCGAAAAGGGATTCAAGGAGCTTTAAAAAAGTCTAAAGGGATTATCCTAGATAATGGGATAATCTCCCTAGGCTTTTCTAGGAATGTTTTAAGGAGAAAAACAAATGACAAACGTTAATTTGTCAAAACTTCGTGAAGAACTCTTGGACACTCTCAGCGGTTACGCTAAAGACTTCGCAATTAAATGCGAAGACAATTTTGATAACCACGTGAGTGGTCAAGAGTACATCAGCGACTTGATTAGTGAGTTTTCTGATGAATGGACGGATGTTTACTATAGCGACCTGAAACAATGGGCCATGAATCACATTGATGATCTGGAAGCTGTAATTGACGAAGGATATTATGATCCTTCGCACAAGTATAGTTTATTTAATCACATTCAGGCCGCCCAATACATGAGCATTGAGCATGAGATCAACGATAATCTTTCAGACATCATTCGTTATTTGGCTATCTCGTATCTCTGGAGAGTATCCGAAAAGGATATGACAGAAGACGAAGTGGCCGGTCTTGAGGATTACTTAGACCCTTGTGCAATGAATACCTTCGATGAGATCAAGGAGTCTGTGGATAACTTTATTGAGGCTGTCTAATGAGTCTTGAGGATTTTGTTGCCATTGTTACAATGGTTTGTACCGTAACAGGTGCATTAACCATTGTCTGCCTGATGGTATATTTCATGTGGCATTAACAATAACAGTTACCCCTAAGCTTTAAAGGAGAGTTTAGGGGCAATTAAATATAACTATTGGGAAACTAATGGTTATATTTGATTGATAATACTGTCAATCAGTTTAACAAAAGGGGAAACCAAATGAAAGTTAAAAATCCTTTCTACTATATCATGGTTAAAGAAAACCTAAACGGTGCCTATCGCTTTGTGTCTATCAATTGCAAGACTGCAACAGATGCTAAGGCTTTTGCTCTGGCCTATCCCACAGCAGAACAAGCATATAAGCGAGTGGCTATGCTTCAAAACATTCAGCCTGAAAAACTCTTTGGGGTACTCAGGCTTGTCGAAGAAGAAGAGATAGGGGAAAGCTAGAGAATAAAATCTGACTGTAAGAGAGACCTAGGGGGTAACTTAATGTTATACCCCAGGTTACTTACTTAAAGTTAACTGAAACTGGACTTTAAGTAAGTAACCTTAATAACAACCCTTAATTAAGACCTTTAAGGAGTAAAACTTATGGTTGATTTAAGGAAAGACATAAGCTATGAAGCTCTCGTGTCTAAATATGGGGAATCTCTGGTTAACACAGAGATAGACCTAGAGTTGGAGTCTAAGGAGCTTGCAAAAGAAAAATTCTTGCATGATCTTTATGCTCAGAATAATCCTTCAGGAAATAGACTCAAGGAGAGAAAACAAAGCCAACTAAAAGGAACGACAGGAACACTTTTAAAGGAGTGTATTCCGGTCTTTCAACAGGGATTGGAGAGATATTATCAAGCTGTAGATACCGGCAGGCCCGGTAAGAGACATATTATTTGTAGTCTTTTCCGTGAGATGCCTACTAACTACATTGCCTATGTGTCTCTCAAGGCTATCTTGTCAAGGACAGTCGGAGTTAAAAAGACCGTTGTGGGATTGTCTAATCTTTGCAAGGGTATAGGCGCAGACATCGAACAAGAGCTGCGCTTTAGTCGTATCTTTAACTCTCTTGAAGACAAGAGAAAGACACAAGTCAGTCAAGGATTGTCTAAGCGTATTGGCTTGTCTTATCGTGAAGCCTTTATGCGGTATATCGAAAAGACAAGCATTGAAGATGGCTTGATAGATGACTGGAAGAAATGGAGTGAAGAGCAGAAAGTAACCGCAGGGTTAAAACTTGTAGAGATTTTTATCGAATCTACGGGTTTAGCTAAACTCCAAAAGACAAGTCAGATCAACACGAAGGGATATTGTTATCTCTTTGTCTTCGATCAAATGATGCTTGACTATATAGACCACAATGACGAAATGTTGGCCGATATGTGTTTCAAGTTTAGACCTATGGTTATTCCTCCGAAGGACTGGACAAGTCCCTATGATGGAGGTTATTACATTAACCTAAAGCGTCAACCCTTGTTAATAAAGGAGTCCAAAAAGGAAGTCGCAGACTTTTATAAAGACGTTGACATGCCCAATGTCTATAAGGCTGTCAATGCAATTCAAAAGACTGCATGGAGAATCAATCGTAGAGTCTTGGACGTAGCTAACGAAATCCTTGATTGGAAGGCTATACCTGAAGCCTTAGGGATTCCCTCAGCCGAGCCTGAAGAGAAACCGCTAAGACCGGCTGAAGCTGATACCAATGAGGAAGTCGCTAAAGAGTGGCGTGTGAGAATGACTCACTACTACTCACGCCAAGCAAGCCTTAGGGGTAAACGCATTCTGGCTAATGCTCTTGTCTCTATGGCAGATTCCTATAAGGATTATGAGGCAATCTACTTTCCCCACAATCTGGACTTCCGAGGACGAGTCTATCCGATGACTACTCTCAGCCCTCAAGGTTGTGATTTGTCTAAGGGCCTGCTGGAGTTCTCCGAAGGTGTTCCTTTAGGTGAACACGGGGCAATGTGGCTGGCCTTTCAAGGTGCTAATTGTTATGGCCTTGACAAAAAGCCTATGCAAGAACGTCTTGAGTGGGTGTATAGCAATTCAGACATGATTGTGTCTATCGCTCAGAAGCCTTTAGATGATCTCCGATGGGTAGATACAGACAGCCCATGGGAATTCTTAGCGTTTTGCTTTGAGTGGGCTGATTATCTGGCAAAAGGTGAACTCTTTGTCTCACACTTGCCTGTGGCCTTTGATGGCTCCTGTAGTGGACTGCAACACTTCTCAGCGATGCTAAAAGATGCTATCGGTGGGAAGGCTGTCAATCTTGTTCCTAGCGATACCGTGCAGGACATTTACAAGATTGTTGCAGACAAGGTTACAGGGTACCTCAAAGAAGATGCTCAGAATGGCTCTCAGGACGCGATAGAGACCCTTGAGGATGGGGGGCAGTACCTTCGTAAGGGTACGACCTCTATGGCTCAAGAATGGCTCTCCTATGGCGTTACACGCAAGGTTACCAAGCGTAGCACCATGACTCTGTGTTATGGCTCTAAGCAATATGGATTCGCCGAGCAAGTCCTTGAGGATACAATCCTTCCGGCTATTGCAAAGAATCCTACGGCCTTTTCAAAGCCTCAGCAGTCAGCTCGATACATGGCTGCTTTGATCTGGAAAGCTTTAGGGGATGTTGTAGTCAAGTCTGTCGAAGCAATGGATTGGCTACAAATTGTCTCTGGACTTCTGGCTACTGACAAGGACTATAAAGGGAATGCCCTACCGGTTACATGGGTAACACCTGCTGGATTCCCTGTCCGACAGAAGTACCAAAAGACTAAGCTCAAGAACATTAAGACTGTCTTGAATGGCTCTATCACAATCATTGAGCCTGATGGAGAAAAACAGTTAACTGAAGGCACGGCTTTGAATACATCAGTACAGGTTACTGATGGAAACAAGCTGGACACTAGAAAGCAACGTCAAGGGATTGCACCTAACTTTGTTCACAGTATGGATGCAAGTCATTTGATGCTTACGGTGTGTGCCTGCGTTGACAAGGGTATCAATGCTTTTGCTATGATCCATGACTCCTATGGTACTCATGCAGGTAAGGCAGACATTCTCTATCAGACTGTCAGAGAAGTTTTTGTCAACACCTACACAGAGCATGATGTCCTTCAGGAGCTACACGATCATGTAGCAAACCAACTGAGACCTTCGACTCTCAAGGATTTGCCTAATCCTCCAACTAAAGGAGACTTGGACTTGAGCCTTGTCTTACAAAGCCTGTATGCTTTCAGTTAGAGATAAAATCTGACTGTAAGAAAAACAATCAACTTTGCCCTAGGTTAATGCTAGGAAACTAGCTATGCCTAGGGTTTATTTTTATTAACTATTACGAAGATAAATTATGCAAGCAGTTAAAGCCCCGCGTTATACGACTCCTCTGGGTGTTGCTCAATATCCTTGGCTTGTCGAACCCGATACTAAGTTCAATCCTGATGGTGACTATAAAGTTAACATGTTGTTTGCTGAATGGACACCTGAACTCAAGTACATTGTCAATGATCTCAAGCAAATGCTTGAAGAATACTATCAGGCAATCATTTCAGACCCGAAGTATGCTAAGAATGCTTCAAAGATTCAGAAGGCAGACATTTGGGATGAAGATTGCGATGGAAACATTGTGATGAAGTTCAAGCAAAAGGCTGTCATCAAGTCCATCAAGGGTACTCACGAAGTTAAGATTCCGATCTTTGACTCTAAGGGTAAGCCTTTGTCTGATATTAAGCTCGGTGGTGGCTCTCAGATCAAGCTCTGTTTTTCGGCAGCTCCCTACTATGTACCTTCGACTCGCATGTGTGGCTTGTCTCTTCGTCCTGTTGCAGTCCAAGTGATTGAACTCAAAGAATGGGCTGAAGGTGGCACGATGCAAGCCTATGGGTTTGAATCTGAAGATGGCTATGAGGGTGCAGAAGCAGCAGCAGCAGAAGACGATGATCCTCCGTTTGAAGACTTCCATAACGACCCTGTTCCCGATCTCTCTGACGATGATCCTCGTACCGGAGCTAATAATTTCTAATTTATGACAACCCGAAGTGCCTGCTATAGCCGTTATGGTAGGCACAACAGATCGACCTATCGGAGTGGGCTTGAGCAGGCAGTAGATGAACTCCTCAAGTCCCATTCCATAGATGGCCGATACGAACAATTTTATATTGATTATGTTGTGCCGGAATCAGAACACAAATACACGCCTGACTTTGTGCTACCTAACGGGATTATCATTGAAACTAAAGGCGTATGGGATGCTGAGGATAGAAGGAAACACCTGTTAATCAAAGAACAACATCCTGAATTGGACATTCGTTTTGTCTTTAATAGATCGAAGAGTCCAATATATAAAGGCTCAAAGACAACTTATGCGTCTTTCTGTGAGAAATACGGATTCAAGTATTCTGACAAAAAGATACCTGAGGAATGGTTTAAGGAGCCTAAACGTAAATACTCAAAGACTATTCTAAAGGAAAAGAAGAAATAATGAAGACAGACTTTCATAAGAATTTTATAAAAGTAAAGTCTAGAACATCAACTAAATATATTGTCGTTCATTGTTCTGCAACTCAGAATAAACCTGAGATTGATTGGAAGACCATTGATAGGATGCACAGAGAGAATGGATGGCTCATGTGTGGGTATCACTATGTGATTAAGACTGATGGAACAATTCAAAATGGACGTGATAGGGAGGCTATAGGTGCCCATGTATCTGGATTTAATGATTGCTCTATCGGCATTTGTCTTGTGGGTGGTGTGGATTCTAAGTCAAAACCCATAGATAACTTTACGGATGAGCAAAAGGAAGCTCTTGCGCAGCTCCTTTTGGAACTCAAGAACGAGTATCCTGAAGCAATCATTCAAGGACACAGAGATTTTGAAGGTGTCGCTAAAGATTGTCCTTGCTTTGACGTAAAGAAATGGATGGAGAAGCATTGTAAGCTAGTTCCTTTTTCTAATGGCGAACTACCGGCTATTTTTGCTAAATATGACTTGTCTAAGAATATTTTTGATCTCTTGAATCCTAACTTCAATTCTGCATCTAAATTTGTAAGAGTGCGATAATGAAAGTTACTGTTATAGCTTCCATTGTGTCTCTTATTGCCGGTGGCTACATTGGATACAAGATTGCTAATGATGATCTTCAGGAATACATTCAGGCATCATTAAAGGCATACAATGAAACTGAACAACTTAACAAGGAGGCTATGCAGGAACTTGAAAAAGAGAAAGACAACATTATATCAAACCTCATTGTCTCACTTGATGCAATGCGGGATTATCAGTCTGCTATTAGGGACTCTGCTAACAGGGTGTACGACAACACCCGTAGCAGTAACAACAGAGACACCAAAACTGATGATTCCTGCGGAACTCTTAGAGAAACACTCAGAGAACGCTCAGAACTACTCGGAAGATGTTCTAAGCTTCTTGAACGAGGCACAGAAGAGCGTACAGCAGAAGCCTTAAAGCATGATGCTCTGGTGGATATTGTGAAGAAATGCCAGAGTAAGCAATAAAATCTGACTGTAAGAATACAACTCTCAACTAGGAGAAAACTATGAAATATAAGTTCACACTTAAAGATCAGTACAAAAAGCTGAAGGAATTGTATCCTGAAATTGAAGCTAGAGTTACAGAAGCAGTTGAAGCTGATGGTTGTTATAATACTTTTGGTGATTATTTGAGTATTCATAATGTTGTAACAGGCTGCTATGATAGACTTTGGGTTTCAGAAAACTTCTTCGAAAAAGAAGATAACAGAACGTATTTCGTAAAGAGCGTTAATCCTCTTAGCAAGGTCTTGAATGGTTGCATTCTTGATGATGATCAATATAAAGAACTTCAACAGGCTATTAAAGATCAGATGGGGGATAGCACTAGTTTCGTTAGTGTCTCATTGACAATGTGTGGGAACGAACAACACTTCAACATTGCTAAATTTGATATTGGCGAAGAGTAATATTTAAAAGTGCGCCTATAGTTCAATTGGATAGAACAGCAGTCTTCTAAACTGTACGGCATACGAAGCCCTAGATGCAGGTTCGAGTCCTGCTAGGCGTACCAAAAGGATATAATTAATGCACGAAGAAGATAACCTGAAGATCAACAACAAGGGAAACCCTATTTTCGATAAGGGTAGTGTCATTGGTTGTGACTATCGTACTGAAGAGAAAATTTGCTTTATTGGAAAGCATTATGGTTTTTGGAAGCAACTCGAAAAGCTAAACGAAGAGACAGACGAACTCCGGCACGAATTGTTGACCCTTTTGTCAATTAAGGATGCCTACGATGCTGGTGACTACGAGAATGAAGCTGATGAAGATGGTACCGGTGAAGACTACTTTAAGATGGACATCACGCATCAGTTCTATAAGACTGCTGAAGAGATTGCAGACACTATTGTAGTCATTAAGACTATCCTTTCAGAGAAACCTGAACTGGCTAATTTGGTTGAAGCCTTTATGAATTTGAAGACTACTCGTCAAGTTTATCGTATTGCAACGGATTGTGAACTTGTTGGTATGACTTCGTATGTATTTGCAGCAGCAGAAAAATGATTGAAAACGATATAGCTAAAGATGCCCTTGAAGCTAATGGTGCCCATTATCGTAAGTGTGGTGTAGAGCCTTTTGCCGTGATGTTTGCTACACTTACCGATGAGGAGATGAAAGGTTTCATTAAGGGTAACATCATTAAGTATTCTATCCGTAATGGAATTAAGGATGGTGATAACTCTAAAGATGTCGAGAAGGCTAAGTTCTACATGCAAATGCTTGGAGACTATGCCGACTATAAGGAATACTATCGAGACACCTATTTTTGCGAGGATTAAGAGTCATGGGACTTGATTGTCATATTTATGCAGTTCCCTATAGCCTTCAGAACAAAGTTAAGACAGAGTGCAATGACGAAGGAGACTTTAGCACCCCTTCTCCGTTTCTCGAAGACATAGCTTGTCCTGATGCCTATACTGGTGCTGAAGGTGGCTTTTTTGTTTTCAGTCATCTTGTAGCTTACTGGCGTAAGAACTGGTTTATTTACAAGTTCTTTGAAGAGTTCTATCCAAGTTATGAGAATGCTGACTACAGGTTGCTGGATGATATTGCTATTGAGAGACTTATTAAGGAGCTTAAAGTCACACCTCAAGACGAATATGAGGCAATCAATGGCAATGACTATAGTGTTGTAGCTGCTGACATTGAACACCTGAGTAAGATTCTTGAGATGATGCGTAAATATAAAGGTATCTTAGAGTTTTACTGGGAGGGTGATTATTAAATCTGACTGTAAGAAGAGTGAGATCAGCCTAGTCTAGCTAACTAGGTGTGACCCCTAAGGGACTGGCTTATATATAAGGTTGCATGAAGCTTCAGGTCGGGTCTCATTCTTCTACTTTAGGCGAGTTGCTAATGTTGGTCTTGGAGTCGGTCTTATAAACCGATAAACAGAAAGAAAGCACTGTCTAGATAAGGCAGGTCTTATGACTGAACGTGGGTTCGATTCCCACCTCGCCTACCAAATACTTTAAGGAGAAATAATTTGGTTAACCATACGATTAATGACACCACGACTATTCAGGGTCAGTCTATCGCTACGGTGATTGCAGATACGGTTTATAAAGGTTCTCGTATCACGACTCTTGAATTGGTCTATCCTCGATACATTCATAGTGAGTTTATGACTCACCGAATGTTTAGCCGTAATGCTTCTTCTAGCCGTGCTATTCCTATCGAAAAGATAGTGAATGAGGTACTTACTGACCCTGTAGGTTTCGACTATGTAGGATTCAATCAGTCTGGCATGGTGGCTGCTGAAGAACTCCCTGAAGATTTGAAAGAAGATTTTCTTGCTGAGTGGAAACTTTGGGGTATGCAGACGGCTCTTAAAGTCAAACTGTGGGCTAAGAAGTACAACATCCATAAGCAAACCTTGAATCGAGCTTTGGAACCTTGGAGTCGAATTAAGGTACTTGTAACTGCAACTGAGTGGGACAATTTCTTTAAGCTTCGACTGGCACCGGATGCACAACCTGAGATTCAGAATTTAGCTAAGGCTATGAAGTCAGCTATGAATGCTTCTACACCGGTAGAGTCTAAGATGCACTTGCCCTATGTTGATCTGACAGATCGTGAGCCTGAGTATACTGACATGTATCACTCTGTAGCTCGTTGTGCCCGTGTGTCGTACAACAATAACGGGGGTACTACGAGTACGCTTGAAGAAGACAAGAAGCTGTTTGAACGTCTTCAAAATAATGGGCATTGGTCTCCCTTTGAGCATACTGCTGAGTTCGTAGGTGACAATGATATGCACGCTAATTTCTACAACTGGCGGTCTCTTCGAAAGGTCTATGAACTAGCCGGAGTATAATAACTGATTGGGGTATAGCTCAATGGCAGAGCACTTGGCTTTGACCCAAGGGATGTAGGTTCAATTCCTGCTGCCCCTGCCAACAGGAGACATTATGCTACACACTTACAGAGATGCAATTACCGGTAAAGTCTATCAGGTATACGATGATGAGCCTCCTGATCGTGATGATCCTGAAGAAGACGAGGAGGAATCAGACGAAGACTTTGACCTTGACGATTCTGTATATCAGGCTTATGAACGAGAGCTAGAGCGTTATTACTCTTGGTTATACAGAGATAGATGGTGAAGAGTGTCCTAGTTAGTCCTGCTGAGTGTGTACAAACAAAGTAGGATAAAGAAGACTATATCGAAGGTCTGGACGGATATAGCGCACGAAGTTCTTCTGGGTTTTTCATTCGTGCATTGTTTTCTCCTTGAAAACTTTGTTTTCTCCTTGAAAACTTTGTTTTCTCCTTGAAAACGTTGTTTTCTCCTTGACGTAGGGGCTATCTTAGAGTTATACTCTAGGGTAGCCCCATTTTTTTAAATTTGTAACAATATGAGAGCCAATCGTTTCATTAGTCATCTACCATGTCCTAATTGTGGTAGTCACGATGCACTAGCAGTATATTCTGATGGTCATGGTTATTGTTTTAGCTGTAATACATACTACAAAAATACAGACAAGGAGGAAATAGTGTCTGACAATACAAACACCTCAGAGTCTAAGTTTGAACTCGTAGAGATCGGAGTGTTGAACTATGAGGCTCTACCGGCTAGAAAGATCACAAAGGAAACCTGTCAGAAGTATGGTTATCTTTGTGGGGAATACAAAGGAAAACCTGTTCAGATTGCTTGCTATTATGATTCAAAGGGCAATTGTGTTGGTCAAAAGCTACGTTTTAAAGACAAAGGATTTGCTGTTAAGGGTAAGATTAGTAACATACTTTTTGGTTCTCAGCTTTGGAGCAGTGGTAAGAAGATCGTAATCACAGAAGGTGAGATTGATTGTCTTACTGTGAGTCAGCTACAGGGAAACAAATGGCCTACTGTAAGTATTCCTAATGGTGCCCAAGCAGCTAAGAAAGCTATTGAGGCTAACCTAGAGTATCTGAACAACTTCGAAGAGATCATCCTGATGTTTGACATGGATGAAGCTGGACGTAAAGCTATCGAAGAGTGTGTTGATGTGTTGCCTGTAGGTAAAGCCTATGTAGCTAACCTACCAATGAAAGACCCTAATGAATGTCTTGTTAATGGTAAGGGTGATGCTGTCATTCAGGCAATCTGGAATGCTAAACCATACAGACCTGATGGAATTGTAGCAGGTACCGATCTTTATGAAAAGTGTGTAACTGATATAGATGACTTAAAGGATAGTGTACCGTATCCTTTTGAGGCATTGAACAACAAAACTAAAGGAGCTAGGCATGGCGAACTTTATGTCATCACGAGTGGAAGTGGTATGGGAAAATCTACTTTACTCAGGGAGCTTGAATTTTATTTTGGACAAACGGAAAACTGCGGAATCGTTGCTCTTGAAGAAAGTAATAGAACGACTGGACTTGAACTCATGTCTCTCTATTGTAACAGAAGACTCCGACTGTACCCTGAGGCTGTCTCTGAATCGGAACGATCAGATGCTTTTAGTGCAACTATTGGGAATGGAAGGTATTTCTTGTACGACCACTTTGGCTCGCTTGATAGCAGCAATTTGTTGTCTAAGATTAGGTACCTGATTGTTGGCTTAGGTTGCAAACGAATCTTTCTGGATCACATTTCTATTGTTGTCTCTGGCATGGACAATGTGGATGATGGTGGGGAACGAAAGGCAATTGACAAACTGATGACTAACCTTCGTTCTCTGGTAGAAGAGACAGGTTGTACAATGTTTGTGGTGTCTCACCTGAAGAGACCTGAAGGTAAGGGACACGAAGAAGGAGGAAAAGTCTCTCTCAGTCAACTCAGAGGCTCTGGTGGTATTGCACAGTTAGCCGACATGGTGATTGGCTTAGAGAGAAATCAACAAGGTAAGAATCCTAATGTTCTTACTATTCGCCTATTAAAAAATCGCTTTTCAGGCGAAACTGGTGTCTCTGGTTATATGTATTATGATTCAGAGACTGGACGTTTAAGTGACTATAAAGGAGATATTGAAAGTGACTATGGATTCACTCAAGAGCAAGCTTCTGGAGATTTTTAAGATTATCATCAACGCACCTGTATTGGGAATTCTCTGGGCTACTGACACCTGTCCTCCTGAAGAAGAGGGGAATAAGAAGTTGTTTGCCTACGTTGGTAATCTTCTGGTTCTCTGGGTGTTTATCATTGCTTGTATTGTAGGGTTGTGGTAACATAACATAGGCAAAACTATAGGAGGGTATAGGAAATGCTGAACGACAGTGAAAAACTGATTGATTACACAACAAAGAAATACTTAATCACAGACATTGAGACGAATGGTTTGTTAGATACTGTCTCAAAGTTCTGGTGTGCTTGGTGCTATGACTATGAGCGTAAGTCATACATTGGATTCAAAGACATTGATCTTTATGTTGCCTATCTGGAAGATGCTGTAGATAAAGGTTATCGTCTGGTCTATCACAATGGAATTAAATATGACATACCTGCATTAAAGAAGATCATGGGTAGAGACTTGAAGTTCAACCCAAGGGAATGTGTCGTTGATACTCTTGTCTTAGCTAGGCTCATCTACACACAGATTAAGGACATTGATATTGGCTTGATTAAGTCCGGCAGACTCCCTAAGAAACTCTATGGCTCTCACTCATTGAAAGCTTGGGGTTATCGTCTGGGAATCTTGAAGGGAACTTACGGTGAACAAGAAGAAGCTTGGAATCAATTCTCAGAAGAGATGTACGAATACTGTAAGCAGGACGTTGCAGTTACTCTAGAACTCTTCTCTTTGTTGTTTAAGAAGCAATATCCTGTATCCTCCATTGAGCTTGAGCATAGCATTGCTTGGGTGATGGCTAAACAGGAACGCAACGGGTTTGTCTTTGACTATGATAAAGCGGTTACTCTTTATGCTACTCTTAGTGCTAAACGTAGTGAGATTGAAGATAAACTTGTGAAGACTTTTGGCTCATGGGAGAAATACATTGGAGACAAAATCTACAAAAGAGACAACGCTAAACGAGGGATTGTTGCTGGCGTACCTTACCCACAGTATGAAACGGTGGTTTTCAACCCTAGCAGCCGTGAGCATATTGCTAAAGTCCTTATGGAAAGGGGGTGGACTCCGACAGTATTCACAGAAACAGGAAAACCTAAAGTAGACGAAGAGACTCTACAGTCTGCTATGGATATACCGGAAACAAAGCTAATCCTTGAATACTTGTTGATACAGAAGCGTATCTCTCAGTTAGCTGAGGGTGATTTTGCTTGGCTGAAGATGGAGAAGAAAGATGGTGATGGTATCCATAGAATTCACGGTAGCGTTAATCCTAACGGGACTGTTACTGGTCGTGCATCTCATAGCTTCCCTAATGTTGCACAAGTTCCTGCGGGACATTCAGAATATGGAAAGGAATGCAGGGAGCTTTTTAGAGTACCTGAAGGATGGTACGAATGTGGCATTGACGCTTGTGGACTTGAGTTGCGTTGCCTTGCTCATTTCCTTTATCCATATGATAAGGGTGAGTACGGTGATATTATCTTAAATGGTGACATCCATACGCATAACCAACAGCTTGCTGGGTTACCTACTCGTGACATGGCGAAGACATTTTGTTATGGACTTTTGTACGGAGCTGGCAATGAGAAGATCGGTTCAATCATTGGTGGTAGTGCTGCTGAAGGTAAAGCTTTGAAAGACAAGTTTATGAAGGGACTACCGGCATACAAGAAGTTAACTAAAGCTATCCACAATGCCTTGGTAGAAGATGAGAGGTTTATAGGTGGTAAAAACATTGTTAAATGGCGTAAGAGATTCCATCGTGATAATCCTAGTCTTGATATTACTCATAGTCTCATTGGTCTTGATGGTCGCATTCTTTATTGTCGCTCTCCCCATAGCGCTCTTAATCTACTGCTTCAGTCCGCAGGTGCGCTCGTCTGTAAGCAGTGGGTGGTCTTCTGGGAAGAAGGAATGAGAGCTAGAGGTTTCGATCATCACAACGACTTTAGGTTGCAAGCTTGGGTGCATAACCTTTCACATTGTGCACGTTAAACTAGGTTAATTCGGTGAAGCCCCACGAGGGTAATACCGAGCTAAACATGGAGGAAACTATGCGTGGTAAACCGTTAATCTTTACTACCACTAAAGACGGTTGCATAGTTTCTACCTCACACAGACTCAATCAAGATGGGTATCTCAGAGTGAGAGACCCTAGTTATAGAGGCTCTGGTCGTGCTCCACTTGTCATGTATCATCGTTACGTTTGGGAATACTTGAAAGGTTCTATTCCTGAATGTAAGGAGATACATCATAAGTGTCACAATCGAGCCTGCTGTAACATAGATCATCTGGAATTGATTGATATTGTCGAACATAAGTGTGAACATAATCACACTAGGTATAAGAATAGAAAAGATGAAGCTTATGCCTATTGGTTAGACAATAAAGATATTTCCGGTACTGATCTAGGTGAGCTGTTCGGAGTCTCTTTTTCTACTGGTTGTAGGTGGATAAGAGAATGGAAGTGTAGAGACTAGGAATATTCCGTAGGGGCTATGGGTGAAACTCCCATAGTCTCGAAATGCCTAGCACAGCTAATACCAATAGGCTGTGAAGATATAGTCCGACACCCGTAGTAATATGGGAAACAGTAGGGATGAAATTCAGGTTGCTTGTCGCACTAAAGAGATTGCTGATGCTTGTGTAGAGATTGCACAGGAAGCTATGAGAAAGACTCAGGAACACTTTAAGTTTAACTGTCAGTTGGATACCGAAGGAAAGATCGGGCATAACTGGATGGAATGTCACTAAGGAGAAAACTTTGAGTACAGAACCTAGATATATTCACATTGAATTTAATCATAATAACGATGGCCGTATTGGAGCTACAGTAAAGAAACTCCTAAAGGATGGAACTAAAGAGATACTGTTATTTCCTGACCAAGATATTACTATAGAAGAAATGTACTTTGATGTCTTTATGAACCTATTTCCTAAAATTGAATTTATGATTGATGAGGTTTACGAAGAAGAAAAGGAGGAGGACACCAATGAATAATCTTGTAGAAATTCTTTTGTATATCCAAGAGTTTTCTCCTAAGCTTCAGAGTGATTTCGCTAGAGAAGAAGCTAAGGTTGTAGCTGAAGCAGCATCTAGAGGGTTGATCTCTTCTCTGGACTTCTGTGGGTTTGCTACGAATCGTTGGCACTTGACATCTAAGGGTGTTAAGCTTCTTCAACTATTCCAACATGAAGGGAATACAAATGAAAAGAATCTTGATTGATGCTGATATTCTGTGCTACAGATCAGCTTCAGCAGTACAAAGAGATATTGATTGGGGGGATGGCCTATATACTTGTCATGCCTATTTGTCTGATGCTGAAGATCAATTATATAGTACCCTTCAAGATATTGAAGATAAACTACATGGATATGGTTATGATATAAATAAAGACTATAAGTGGATATTCTGTTTCTCTGGTAAGAATACCTTTAGAAAGAATATAAACTCTGAATATAAATCTAATAGAGTTAATCATCGTAAACCAACTTGTTATTATGCTTTGGTTGAATCTCTAAAGTCTTCTTTAACTGGTGATCGTTGTACCTGGATGGAAGAAGATAGTTTAGAGGGTGATGATCTTATAGGTATCCTTGGTACTTTAAACGACAATGATTATAGTATTATAGTCTCTATGGATAAAGACTTTAAGACTATTCCTTGTAGTTATTTAAACTTCTCTAATGGTGAACTATACGTTAATGATTGGAAGTATGTAAATGCTTTCAATAATATTATGTATCAAACCATGAAGGGAGACGTAGTGGATGGCTATAAGGGAGCTAAAGGTTATGGAGACAAGAAAGCTATGTCTCTTATTAAGAAGTATGAAAATAAACCTTTAGAACTCTGGAATGCTGTAGTTAAAGAAGCTTTTAAGGATAATCTAGAGGAAGCTCTTATGAACTACCGTATGGCTCACCTGTTGTGGAATGGAGAGTATGACTTTGAGAAACACACAGTCATCTTTAAGACACCTGAAGAGCTTACCAATAGTTTCTATGGTCAACATTAATAATAAAATCTTACAATAGAGTAATGACTAAAAATAATAAAATCTTACAGAAGATAAAAGGAGGACTTTAGGTTATGACAATGTATTTTGATGAAGAAGAACCTAAGAGTATCATTGGGGCTGACTCTGAGGATTCTCTAGAGAAAACTATGGAAGAACCTAAAGTCTCTCCTAAGTTTTCTAAAAGTTTCCTAGAGTTCATGGAGAATACCTTTGATATTCGTAAGAGTATTCACTACGAAGATTCTATTGAGAAACTTAAAGGAATCCAAGAAGTGATCTCTTATATGAGATATTTATATAATAATGATTATAAACTTAATTAAAGGAACCTATAGATATGGGTGGTGTAGTTAAAAGTATTGCAAAGGTATTTGGTATAGCCGAACAAGAAGCTCCAGACGTAAAGGTTGAACAAGCAGCTCCTGCTATAGATACTCCTCCAGAAGAACCTAAAGAAGTCGATGTAGGTACTCAGACTACCGCTGAACAAAGAAAGCGTAGAGGGAAGTCTGGTCTTCGTATTGACTTGTCTTCTGCCGCAGGTGGCTCTCGTGGTGGACTTAACATTACCTAAGGAATACCTTAATGCCCCATAGTGAAGAAAAGAATTCAGTATTGATTGGTCTTGTAGAAACCAATGAAGAAGTAAACTATATTGTGGACAATGGCCGTAAGTATTTTGAAGATACTAGTGCATTGTCTATCTTTAAGATGACTGACTTTGAGTATATCAAAGAGTTCTTTAAGTCAATCATTAAGAAGGATGCAAATACTCCTTATTTTCTTTGTAAGTTTACTGATTCTAAGACCAATGAAATTGTAGGTTTTGTATTGTTCTCTATTGGTAGTCCTTGGTATAATCCTAAGCTGACTGCTATTAGTGAAGAGCTTACTGTTTCACTTAAGAAAGGCTATGGTATAGCTAGAAGTGTCGCTGCTTATATGGCCTATTTTGTAAAGGAAGGAAAAGCAGATATTGCTTCTGGTGCTAGTGCGCAGACTAATTGTGCCCCTGAAGTAGCGAATAGTTATGCTAAACTTGGCTATGATCGTTATCCTACGTACTACCTTGTGAGTGACACAATAAAAACCTTTGGTAAAGAATAACAAAAAATAATAAACATGGAAAAACAAACTGATGTAGCTTATGGTAGAGCTAAAGCAGTTTATGACAAGTTAACCCAAGACCGAGAGGATTACACACGGAGAGCCGAAGAGTGTGCAAAGTACACCATTCCTCGTCTATTCCCTAGAGAATATGACGATAGTGGTACTGATTATGCAACACCTTACAACTCAGTGGGTGCAAGAGGGGTAAACAATCTGGCATCTAAATTGTTGCTTGCATTGTTGCCTCCCAATCAGCCTTTCTTTAGGTTTGGTCTAGATGAAGAATCAATGGCGATGCTTCAGGAGTCCAATAACGAGCAAATGAAGGATGCCATTGAACTTGGTTTGTCTATGCTTGAAAACTCTGTAGTCAAGTATATGGAAGCTAATTCTCTTAGACCGACTTTAAGTGAGGCCATAAAACAGCTCATTGTAGCTGGTAATGCCTTATTGTTCCTTCCTCCAAAAGAAGGCGGTGTCAAATGTTACAAACTCAGAAACTATGTTGTTCAGAGGGATGGGACTGGTAATGTCCTTCAAATTGTAGCTAAAGATACTATGAGTAGAGCTTCGTTGCCGGACTATGTTTCTAAGTTCCTGACCGATCACAGACCTGTCTCCAACGAAGACTCTAAGCCTTCTGATGAAAAAGTAGATATTTATACGCATACCTACTTGGATGGCAATAGATGGGTGTCTTACCAAGAGATAGATGGCTTTAAGGTACCAAAGAGTGAACAAACGTATCCTAAAGACAAGCTTCCGTGGATGCCTATAAGATTCTCTAAGATTGACGGAGAGAACTATGGTCGCTCCTTTGTGGAAGACTTTCTAGGAGACTTGAGAAGCCTTGAAGTTCTTTCTCAGTCGATTGTTGATTTGTCGAAGATTGCTGCTAAAGTAGTCTATCTGGTTAGTCCTTCTTGTCAGACGAATATACAGGCTTTAGCTAAAGCTAGAAATGGTGCTTATGTCAAGGGACGTGTGGATGATGTTGTCCCTGTACAGTTAAACAAATCTGCTGACATGCAGGTTACTATGAGTACCGCTTCTAACATTGAACAAAGATTGTCTTTCTGTTTCCTTCTGAATAGTGCAGTACAAACAGGTGCCCAAGGAAGAGACAGAGTGACTGCTGAAGAAATCCGATATGTTGCAGGTGAACTTGAAGACACTTTGGGTGGTACCTATTCTCTGTTGTCTAATGAGCTGCAAATGCCTTTGGTAAAGTGCATCTTCAATCAGATGCAATCCAACGGTCAACTGCCTGACTTCGGAGAGTTTGATTCTAAGATTGAACCTACGATTGTTACCGGTGTTGATGCTCTTGGACGTGGACATGATCTTGCTAACTTGACTCAGGCTATGACAATTCTATCACAGTTCCCTGATGTTATGCAAAGTGTCAACCAAAGTAATCTTGCATTGCGAGTCTTTACGAGTGCACATATTGATCCTACAGGATTGATTAAGACACCTGAACAGATTGAACAAGAAAGACAAGCTCAGATGCAAATGTATCAACAACAGGTTGCTACGGATACAGCAGGACAAGTTGTAGCAGATCAAGCTAGAGCACAAGCACAATAATACAAAGGATGAATACTAAATGAGTGGTGAAGCCCCTAACGATACCGGTGCAGTTGTAGATACCGGTAACATTGACGTACAAGTTGGAGCTGAGACTGGTACCGTTCAGTTTGATACCAATGCAGGTAACGGACAGTCTATTATGGCTCCTGAAGGTGAACCTGATGCTCCGAACTATGATTCTGGTAGTAATGACAGTGGTGACAACAACAATCCTCCTTCTGGAGATACTACCCTAGCGGATGATGTAGCAAAGCATCAGGATACCCTTAAGGCTCTTGAAAAAGATCTCCGTAATAAAGGAGTGGACTTTAAGCAGGCCATTAAGGAATACGAAGAATCTGGTAATATTTCCAGTCGTACTTTGGCTAACCTTGTAAATGCAGGTTATCCGAAGGAAGTCATCGAGTCTTTCATTGAAGGAAGACACGCAATTGAAGAACGTTTCACTAAGGCTGTTTATGATACTGCCGGTGGTGAACAAGAATACTTTAAGATGACTCAATGGGCGGCCAATAACCTTCCTCAGAGTACCCTTAAAGCGTTCAACAAAGCTCTCGATAGTAATGACTTGGATTTGATCTCAATGATGGTTGCAGGGATTCAATCCAAGATGAACGCTACGAGAGGTACATCTAATCCTACTCTTCTGGGCAGTACCCAAGGTGTAGGTGGAGGAGAACCTAAAGGGTTTGCATCAAAGCAGGACATGATTAAAGCTATGTCTGACCCTAGATATGCGAGAGACCCTGCATATACCCGTTCTGTTGAACAAAAGATGCTCTATACTGTATTTTAAAAAATAAATAAACCGATAATAATATAATAAAAATAATAACATAATAAGAGGTTATTTAAATGGCAGCTCTTAATGATAATTCTATTTCCAATCCTGGTCAACAACTGAGTACTGGTGATCGCCGTGCGTTGTTCCTGAAGATTTTTGCAGGTGAAGTTCTGACGGCTTTTGCTCGTACCACGGTTATGATGGACAAGCATATTGTCCGAACCATTAACTACGGTAATTGATTTGCTGTAGTAAAACTCTTTTAATTGCTGGGAACTCCTATAGATAGGACAATCAGCAGCTAAGACTAACCGAAAGGTAGTAAAGTTCAACGACTAGTTTTTATAACGTAGGTATCAAGTGATACCGAAATGGAGAGATATATTATTATGAGCGAAAGCACCGAGATGGGCTTTAAGGAGTGCAAACTCTGCAAACAGGTTAAACCTTTGTCAGAGTTCTACTATAGAAAAGATAGCAAAGACTATCGTGCTGAGTGCAAGCAATGCAGGAAAAACTATGAACGTCTTAAAAAGACTGGATGGTCTCCTGAAGCTTATGAGTATGCTTGGTATCATCAGAATGGTAAGTGTGCTATATGTGGTTGTGAGTTAGGCTCTAGTAGATATACTAAACCTGCCGCAGATCACGATCATAAGACGGGTAAACTTAGAGGTATTCTCTGTACTCAATGCAATACAGCTTTAGGTCTTATGAAAGATTCTCCTTATAGGCTTGAGTCCGCGATTCGTTATTTAGAAGAACACGGAAATAATATATAAGATATAGTCTGATCTCATAGGTAACTATGAGCCGTCTAGGGTGGGAACCTAGATGGAGCTACGGGGTAACGCCTGTAGTGAAACATGAGGCAACGAAATCCGCCTCGTTCCCTGTTATGGGTCGTACTCATGCTAAGTACCTTGAACCCGGCAATAGCTTGGACGATCAACGTAAGAAGATGGAACACACCGAGAAGGTCATCGAGATCGATGGTCTTCTTACGGCTGACTGCTTGATTACTGATATTGACGAAGCAATGAACCACTATGATGTGCGTTCTGAATACTCTCGTCAACTTGGTGAAGCTCTTGCTCAGGCTGCTGACTGTGCTGTTATCAATGAACTTGCTAATCTGGCAGCTAAGAAGACTGCTGGTATGCAAGAAAATATTCCTGCAAACTCTACTCTTAAAAACCCCGGTACGGGTAAGGCTTTTGAATTTGTTACCGGTATGGACGAAGCTCAATCCGCAGCTTATGGCAATAAGTTGCTTGAAGGTCTGATTGCTGCTCGTGCTGCATTTACCCGTAACTATGTGCCTCAGGCTGATCGTTACTTCTTGACGACTCCTGAAGGTTACTCTGCTATTCTCCGTGCGTTGATGCCTGATGCGGCTAACTATGCGGCTCTCTTTGACCCGTCTAGCGGTCGCTTGATGAATGTTGCTGGCTTCCAAATTATCGAAGTTCCGCACTTCATTAACGATGGTGTTGACAGCAAGCACACCCTCAAGGCACAACTTACGACTGCTGTGTTGCAAGGTATTGTCTTCCATCGTTCCGCTGTGGGTACTGTGAAGCTCCGTGATCTTGCTATGGAACAAGCACGTAGAGCTGAATATCAGGCAGATCAAATCATTGCCAAGTACGCGATAAACAAAACCTGTCGCGTTAATCTTTTCTAAATAACGGGAAAGCATAAGCTAACCCGATTGAAGCTATATAACTCAAAAACAGTATAGGAGATATACAAAGTGAGTAAGTATAACGAAACTCTTAATAAATATCTTGCAGGGTTTATTGATGCAGATGGAACCCTTGCATTTCACTTTAATAAAACTGTAGATGGATATTTTAGAATAGGTTTACAGTTTGGTATTACACAGATAGACAACAGAGGCAGAGGCTTTAAGCTTCTGGAATTCCTTAAAGAATCCTATTGTGTAGGAAGTCTGTCTGATGTGCCAAGTAAAAAACAAAAGTATTGGAAGGTAGCAAATAAAGATGAACTCGAAAAGTTCTTACCTCATGTAATCAAACACATGGTTATTAAAGGTAAGCATTTTCAAAGAATGCTAGAGAAACGAAGAGAACTAGCAGGAGTTAATCTTACGCAAGAACAAGTAGATGCCTTGAGACAATTTGCTAAAGAATCAAGGAAAGATACCGGTGCTATCCGATACAAAAAGAATGCTAGCCCTGCATGGTTAGCTGGATATATAGATGGTGATGGATACCTAAGACATTCTGATAAAGAACATTGGCTTAAAATCCATGTACAAACTTCTGATGTTGTTGCTGTAGAATTAATACAGAACACTTATGGTGGTAAGATATACCCGACAACAAAAGAAAACATAAAAGAGTTTCGATTAAACTTTGGAGCATCGTTCTACGGAACTGCTAACAAAGTATTGAAGGCTATCATTCCGCATCTAAGAATAAAAAGACATGATGCTGAAATGATTCTTCATTGGCACAAGCAACGACTAAGTGAAAAGAACTCTACGGAGTAAGCGATAGTCTAAGGGACGAAAGTCCTATTGGGGCCACGGTGGTCTTAGACCTGAAGCTGTTGGTGTCTTTGTGAAGACTGCTCAGACTGGCTCTGATGACTAAGGAGTAGTCTATGCCCGCTGATCTTACTAAGTATGCAAACACCTACGATATTACAGCTAAGAAGTGGGTGAAAGACATGACGGATTCTGAGCTTGAAACTTATGGCTACAAAGAAAAGGCAGAAGAAGGTGATGAAGAAGAAACATTGTCTGTCCAGACTGTAGCTTCTAAGACGAGAGCTAAGAAAACAGTAGCTTAACAATTAATAAACTATAAGCCCTAGAGTGTACTATATGTATGCCCTAGGGCTATTTTTTCGACATTAGATAGTGTAAACTATCTTCGATATTTTAGGAGATTAGCTTTGATTATAACTCCGCAAAATGAATTAGATGCAGTCAATGAAATCCTAAGTGCTATAGGCTCTTCTCCTGTTTCTAGCCTTGAAGACGAAAACAATGTTGATGTCATCAATGCTAAAAGAATTCTTAAAGGTGTATCTAAAGAAATACAAGCAAGAGGCTGGTTCTTTAATACTCTTGAAATGATACATCTTGACCCTGAAGATAACCGGTATGGAAAACTCAATGTTCCTTGTCCTAATAGTTATCTCAGGTTTGAAGCTCCAACCTATAAGTTAATTCGAAGAGACGGATATTTCTTTGATGTCTTTAGTCAAACCAACATATTTCCTGAAGGTTTGGACATTAAGATACTCGTTAAAGAACTTCCGTTCAATGAGCTTCCAGAACAATTTAGAAAATATATTACAGTTCGTTCTTCTAGAATATTCCAAATGAGATATCTAGGAGACGATGGGTTAGACCTTCATCTTCAAACTGAAGAGACTGCTGCCTATGCAGATGTGATTGACTATGATTTGACTACAGGTGACTACAATGTCTTTGAGGATGGAGACTTTATCCAGATAGCACGACACAGAGGAGTACCGTATGCCCCTTATTTCCCAAAGCATTAGTTCCTTTAAGGGTGGCGTATCCCAACAGCCTGATATTATACGGTTCCCTGACCAAGTAGAAGAGCTTATTAATGGATTCCCTAGTGAAGTAGAAGGTCTTCAGAAGAGACCTCCGACTATTCACATAGCTAGACTTGGGGACTCTATGGGTAACAACAAAGTGAGATACCATGTTATCAATAGAGATGAGAAGGAGCAATACATTCTAGAGATGCGCTCAGGCAGTCTTAGAGTATGGGATTTGAAAGGTAACGCTAAGACTGTCAACATTAAGGAAGACTCCAGCTATCTGACTGTAACTGATCCTATAAAAGAATTCAGAGCTGTAACTGTAGCTGACTATACGTTTATTCTTAACAACACCATTAAGACTGCTATGACTGATGATCTCAGTCCAGACACTAATGATGGCAAGGTGTTGTTTGATGTCAGAGGTACTGCCTATGGTAAGACCTATGAGATATGGCTTAATGATGAGTTCTGTGCCGGTGTAAGACTTCCTTCAGGTAACTCTGCATGGCACGCTAGATATGCCAATACTCAGAAGGTTGCAGAGTGTCTTTACTATGCTTTGATTGGCACTAAGCCTACTGAAGGTTACTGGGAAGGTGTAGCATGGAAGACTGGGTTTAGTCAACTGGCATCTTCAGGTGACGAAGATGTATGCTCTATTGCTACGTCTGATGATGGTTGGAATAATGTAGGTATCACAGATACTTTTGAAGCAGCACAGATAAACAACAGTTCTACATTGTCTGTCCGTAAGAAAGATGGAAGTGGCTTTGAGTATAATATTGAAGATGGTTATGCCGGTGGTAACTTCTATTCTGCTAAGGACTGGGTGTCTTCAGAAAATAAGCTACCCAATGATGCACCTGATGGTTTTGTCTTGAGAATTAAAGGTTACACTTCAGGTGATACTTCGGATGACTACTATGTCAAGTGGAATGCTAGTGAAAAGACTTGGCAAGAAACTCTAGCTAGAGGTATCCCCTATAAGATTGACGCTAAGACAATGCCTCATGCACTTGTCAGAGAAGCTGATGGAACTTTTAGTTTCAAGAGATTGGAATGGATAGATAGACAAACAGGTGACGAAGACAGTAACCCTGAGCCTACCTTTATCACACGTACAATCAATGACATCTTCTTCTATCGTAATAGACTAGGGTTTATTGCAGATGAGAATATTATCTTGAGTGCTAGTGCAGACTTCTTTAACTTCTGGTTTGAGACTGCTACGAGTGTCCTTGATACGGATGCTATAGACGTAGCTGTGAGTTCCAATAAGGTATCCATTCTGACTCATGCTGTGCCATTCTCTAGGGAACTTATGTTGTTTGCTAGGGAAGGACAATTTGTATTAGGCTCTGATGGTGTCTTAACTCCTAAGTCAGTTAAGGTAGACCAAGTGTCTAGCTTTGTGTACAATCCTAATGTTCAACCTATCAATATTGGTAACAGCATTTACTTTATTAACGATAGAGTGAACTATTGCTCTCTTATGCGTTTCTATACGATTCAAGATGTAGCAGACTTAAGAGATGCTGAGGATTGTTCTAGTCACGTACCTCGATATATTCCTACAGGAATCACTAGACTCTCGGGTAACTCTACAGAAAACGTTATTACGTGTCTTTCTGATAGTACCCCTAATACTGTATATACTTATAAGTTCATTCTTGTCAACGATAATACAATCCAGCAATCATGGTTTAAATGGACTTTTGGTACTGATGACAGTCGTGTCTTATTGGCTGACTTTATCAATGCTAATATATACATGATTATAAGTACACCATCAGGTTTATTCCTAGAGAAAGCTGAATTGACTGGTAATACTCTAGATTATCCTGATGAGCCTGTAAGACTATTCATGGACAGAAAGACAGAGTACACGATACCTCAAGGAAACAAGTATAGTGATTTCAATAATTATACAGAGGTGTCACTTAAAGATGTCTATGGTACGACTCCTACAGAAGGCTATACGTATTTCCTTGTCACTCCTGAAGGTTATCTTTATAAGACAAGCGAATGGGATGATAATGGTGTATTCAGACTTACAGGAGACCTTAGAGGCAAGAAAGTATTTGTAGGCAGACAATATGTTCTTGATGTTACTTTGTCTAGACCTTTGATTAAACAGAATAATAGTCAAGGTGCTGTTGTATCTGAAGACGAAGGGAGACTGATGCTTAGATACTTCTGGTTTAACTATTCTGATTCTGGTGTATTTAATACGAAGGTAATCAATAGTTTGAAACACAAAGAATATACTTATACTTGTACATCTAAGAATCTTGGTGTCTCTGACTTGTTACTTGGTGTCAATAAGGTATTCGGTGGACGCTTTAAGTTCCCTGTGCATGAGCTGAATAATGAGGTAGCTATTAAACTCTATAGTGACAATATGCTCCCTGTGAATATTGTTTCTGGTGGTTGGGGAGGTATGTATGTTAGAAGAACTCAGAAGGTGTAACAATGGCAGGTAATTTTGTTGGGGGTATTATTGGTGCGGCTATAGGTACAACTGTTGGTTTAGTTGGCTCTATTAAGGGTATAAGAGACACACAGAAAGCAATGAAGGAAGCCTATCTTAGACAGATGGAAACACTCATGCTTAACTACAACTATAACCAAAATTCCCTAAATGAAGAACAAAGATATACACTAGCTGCTACCAAACAAAACCTATTCAATCTAGCGTTAAATAGCACACAGAACAATGCTCAGATATTTGCAGCTCAAGGTGAGACAGGTTATGAAGGACGTACTGCCGGGCAAATAACTAGAGCTGTAGAAGGTCAAGTAGAAAGAAGAAGAACTAGCGTTATAGATAGCTACGAACAACAGATAAAGCAGATTAAAGATCAGCGTGATGCTCTGTACATACAGACTAAGAGAACTGTAGAACAAGCTGAAGATAACTTCAACAATATGCAGACTTCTGATCTTGAGAATTTGTTCAATGTTATGCACACTTCTGCTATGGCAGGTTACCAAGGATTTATGATTGGCTCTGGTATCGGTGGAGGCTTTGGTGGAGGTGCTGGTGCAAGTGGTGCTTCCGGTGCTTCTGGTTCTAGTATGCTTAGTGGCTCCTTCCAAGGTGTTGGACAGGCAGGTGGTTCTAGTATGCTTAGTGGCTCCTTCCAAGGTGTTGGCCAATCAGGTGGCTCTAGTATGCTTAGTGGCTCCTTCCTTAACTACTCCGGTATGTCTTCAGGAGGTGGCGGGGGAGGTTGGAGTTGGGATAGAGCAATACAGTCCTTTAATCAGGTTTACTCAAAGTACAGCTCTATACAGAATATGTTCTCTCAGTTTGGAGCTTTGGGGGAATCCATGGGTGCCTTGTTTGGTAACACTAGAAGCAATAGATATAACTTTATTTACTAAGGAGACTAGATGCCTACATATCAAAATAGTGCGGGTAATACCGGCATAGCTAGACAGTATGGCGAGTGGAGATACTTTAATTCAAGTCTCCAAAGATTGGGTGAATACAAGGGGGCTAGACTCAATGTAAGAGTTTCCCCCTCAATGGCTCAAGCTAAAACAAACTATTGGCAAGCATTGACTGGGCTTCTAGGTACTGTAGGAAAAACCTTTGAAGCATACAGAGATTATTCTTATCAACTGGCAGATAAGTATGTAGACAAGCATGGCATTGATTCCTACAACAAGGCTATGGTTGACAATCAGGTTCCTATTCAGAATAACCCCTTGGCGATGGAAAGAATTAAGGAACGCCAAGGCCAAATTCTTTCAGGTATTGTTAATAGTGACTTCAACAGTAGAATTGAAAATGGGGAGTTTGTAGGTAAATCTCCGTTTGCTGTTGAAGCGGCTATGATTGAGACTAAGTCACAGGCTCCTGAAGAACTGTCTAAGTATTTACCATTTGATATAGCTAATGACTATGCTTTCAATGAAGGTTACTGGGGAGGCTCACAAAAGCAAAGAGACCAAGCAAACCTAAAGAATGTTTCAGTCACTAGTGATAGAATCAAGCAACAAGCTCTCATAAATATATCTGGTGTCATCAACGGTATGGTTGACCAAGGATATTCTATTGAAGATGTTTTTGCCAAGATAAAGGAATTTGAAGAGACAGAGGGTATTTACTTTGATCCTTCAGAGAAAACCAAACTGTATTCTTCGATTTTTGAAAGGGGTTCTTTGAGAGCTGATGGCAAAGAGTTCCTTGACTACATTGCTAACCAAAAGGTTCCCGGTACTACTGGCACTTTTAGAGATTTGTATGGAGATGAGTTCTTTCAAACTCTAAAGGTAAAAGCCGACAATGCTAAACTTGTAGAGAATGCGTCAAACTACTATAATTTCCTTGATACTCTGTGGGATTTAACAAACAAACCTGATGGAAACATAAAGCTGACTCAGATGTTAGATCAGGAGATTAGGAATAATGGTGGCATAAAGACTAAGAGAACTGAAGCAATTTATGATTCTATAGAGAAATGGAAGAGCAACCAAAAGACTCTTCTTAAATCAGCAGAATCAGAAAACAAAAGAACATTAAATCTTGCGTCTTATATTGATTATTATAGAGATAAAGCTTTAGGAAATACTTCTGAAACTGAAGAATCTGCTATATTCAGACTTAAAGGGGATGCTAACACTAGAAAACTTGCACAACAATTTGTTGTAGGTGAAGTATTAAACTCTGGTGATACTGTCAGAATTAACACTATGCTTAATAATATAGTTGCTAATGGCGCCCCTTCTGAACTTAGGACATTTACGGCTGAACAGTTTAAGAATGCCTTTACAAAAACAACTTCTGCTGTAGAAAAGTTTGTCAATAAGGGTGTTCTACCAACAAGTGCAGATCCGGATATGGTTCCTTTTACTGATGCTAAAGGAAATAATCTAGGGTATGTTCCTAAGAATCTGGCTAGTTTTGTTGAAGTCTATAACATGAATCCTTCTGCTGTAGCTGATCTTGTTAGTAATGACAAGGGATTCAAAGATGATATGGATTTGATTAATATGGGGATGGATATGGGATATAACCCCATAGAAATCTTAGGACGTAAGCAAGCATTTATAGCCAATAATGAATCTATGAAGGATGCCACCGGTACTCCTGAGCAACAGTTTAATACACTTGTCAGAATGTCTGAAATTAGAGGCTTTGAAGAAGACAGAATACCTAAAGCGCAGTTTGCTAGAGTAAACGCAGCACTTGATGGTATTGTTTTAGCTAGAGCGCATAAGCTGAGTCTTGTGACAAATGAAAGAATGGGTAAGTGTGTCTCTGCCGCTAAAGAACAAGTTGAAGCAGAACTTGCAGGTATTAATACCTTCGTTGTTCCCCGTAGTCTTCTTTTAAAAGATTTCGCAGGAATAACTGTAGATTCAGACACCGTTGTAGATATAGCAAATGAAGTCTTTGTAGATATTGCTAAGACAGCACCGGGGGTTAAACTTCCTAAGGATTATGATGCTTCTTATTATGATGCAGCAAACAATACAATTCATGTGATTGATATTAGTGGTAATCCTAGAGGTGATATACCTATTAATGTCTTCACCAAGAAGATTAGAGAAGCTTTTGATAAAAGAAATATTGAGAGATAACAATGCCTGATAATAAACCTATTGTTGCTACTACAGGAAGTATGCAACTATTTAGTGGTAATTCCACTTCTGTATCCTCAGCAACAAATAGTGGTATTCCTATATTGGGCTTGGATACAATCAATGAACAAGAACCTAGAGTAAACAATGAGTTACCTCAAGGAACACCTAACGATATAGAATATAAACCTTATGGTTGGGATGAGCTTGGGAGACTTACTCAGGATTCCTATTCTATTTCTCCATTCGGTATGTTCTATAGACAAGCTAAGAATGGTACCGGTGACTTCTGGGAGAGTTACAAACCTTCCATTGCAGAACTTGATAAAATCTACAAACAGGTAGGTACTGATGAAGATGTCCTTGACGTTGTATTACGTGGTGCTGATACCTACGAAGAAGTAGAGAAAAACATAGCTCTCTATAAGCAGAACCTAGAGATTGAACGAAGGATTGCTAATAGTCCTTGGTACTGGCAATTATATAGTGGTATCATAGGGGCTTTTGGTAATCCTGTTGATCTCGGTACGATGGCTTTGACTGCTGTAGTTCCTCCTGCCGGTGCTGTTTTAGGTGCATCTGCTAAGGCAGCTAAAGCTATAGATATAGGTGGTCGTATAGCTGCTAATGTTGTTTCTGGTGTAGCCGCTAATCAGGTTGCAGGTGAAGTGAGTGGTCTTGAAACAAATGCGTGGAGAGACGTAGCGGCTATCACTACTTTGTCTGGTGCTATGGAAGTAGCAGGGTATGCCGCAGCTAAACTTAAAGCCTCTAAGATTAAGGGTGTTCTGGCACATGACAAATATGTGACTAATGGTGAGAAACCTAAAGCTATCGGTGACTTTGCACCTGAGATTGAAAAAGTAACAAAGTCTAAGGGTTTTACTACGAAACTCAATGACATGAGAGAGCAACTAACTTCTGGTCTTCCTTCTGTCGAAGTAAAGCAAAGACTTCTTGATTATGATAAAGAAGGTCTTGATAGTGTCAGCTACCTTATAAGAAACACCACTCATTGGGAACAAGGTGCTAGACACGTAAGGACTGAATCAGATCAATCTAAGATTTATCTTAATGATCCTAAGGAAACTCTTCCTGTAGACGTTATGCCTTATGATAGAAGTGATAGGCTTGGTACTACTCGCTTTGGTTCCGGTAAGGCTACTCTTTATGAAGAGACTGCAAAGCTTAAAGTGGATGATGATAAATACCTGAGAAGCTTTAGAAATGACATAGGTATTGTCTCTAAGATGTATGGAGACGAAGATGTAAGAAACTATTTGTTTCTAAAGGGTGAAGGCTATGATATTCCTCCTGAGTTAGCTAAACTGGATAAAGACCCAAGAATGCAGAGAGCTATTAAGAACTATATAGCTTCCTACAAAAAGAAGGGGGAACAACTTACTCAGGTTGATGCTATATCTGATATTTGGGGATACTTGAATTATATTCCAATGAGAATAGACAGAAGAGCATACACAGCATATAGTAAGCAATTCGCTAATACAGAGCTTGCTAGAAAGAATCTTATGCGTTATCTGATGGAAGGTGTGTACAATAGCCCTAAGCATCTTGAATGGTTCAAAGAAAGATTCGAACAAGAGCTTAAAGAAAGAGTAGCTAAAGAAAAAGAAGAAGCTGCTGCTAGAGGAATTGAGTACAAAGAAAAGAAGTTGTCTCAAGAAGACTATGATGCAGAACTGAATGACTTTATTGCTGGTAAAGCTGAAGCGGCATCTAAAGGTTATTCAGATCAGGGTGTCTCTTTAGAAAAACACTCTGATGATTATAGTGATTTCAGTACAGGGTTTTCTTTTACAAAGGAGAGAATGCCTTGGAATGCAGCATACGTTGATCGAAATGGTTTCTCTTTGAATAGTATTAGAGCTGATCCTGTTGATACTATAGAGAGATACAACAGACGTGCTAATGGTTTGATTGCTACTAAGCGTGTGTTTGGGAAGACCTTTGATGAACTTGATGCTGATATTGTGTCTTCAGCTAATGAGCTGTTTGATAAGCATCATAAGGATACCAAGATAAGACAACAATACCTTAGAGATATGAGGGCTATGATTAGAAGAGCCTACGGCATGAATGTCTCAGAGAGAAAATCCTATGATGCTGTAGATGCTTTTATGGCTCTCTTCAAAAATGGAATGTTCTCTACTGTAGGTACTTTTATGGGTGCTTTGAACTCTGGTGAGATCGGTATGCTTGTTAATTCCTATGGTGCAGGCAGTCTTATTAGAAGCATACCGGGTGTTGGAAATATCTACTCTAAGTTGGCTAAGTCTGGACACTTAGACAAAGCTAGTATTGAGTCTATCAAGAAGCATATAGTTGGATATGAGTTCAATGAAAGATTGAATCTTAGGGCGGCTATCAAAGAAGCCACAGACAACTTTGAAGACATGAATCCTTATCTAGCTAAGGCTGTTGGGGCTTCTAGATTCATGGCTGAACATTCTCCTGCTAGTTTTGTGATGCGTGGTTTTCAAGGACACATTAATGATGTGATTACGGATGCTGTAACGTCTGAACTCATAACAAGAGCTTTAAGCACTAAAGGTGGTATCAAGGGGATGTTTAAAGACCCTAAAGCATTTGAACGATTAGGCATCACTAAGGACGACATTAAATATCTTAATAGAGTCTTGAGACGCTATACTACTACCAACAAGGACGGTTCATATTCCCTGAAAGAAGGCTTTGAATCTCTGGCAGATGATGATATGTTCAGAGACATCTTTGGTAGACTCCATAAGTATGCTTTTGAAGAATGCTTGCAGAGAAGAAATCCTGATGACATCTTTACGTGGCAGTTGGGAGACAAGAGTATAATGCTTGATCTGGCTATGCAGTTTAAGACGTTTGCTATACAGTCTTACAACAAGAGATTCGTAAAGATGCTTAACCGTATTGAGGATGGGGATAGTTTGGCAATGTTTAACTTTGCTGTGACTACTACTGCATTGTCTGGTACTGTCAATATGCTTGTCTCTTATACTCGTTCTCTTGGTATGGAAGAAGAGGCACGAAATGACTATCTTGATAGAACTATAGGATTCCATGATTTCAAAGACCTAGATAATCCTGAAGTTCTCGCTCAGGCATTGTTCTATAATATGGTTAACCGTAATCCTATTATAGCTGCCTTCGCACTCGGATGGAATACTTTCGGTATTGGTACCGGTGGTAAAACAACAGCCTCGATTACAGACGACTATGCTGATAGTGCAACAATAGGTAACTTTAATGTTGGCAAGCAAATTACCGATATGATTCCTGCTACTAGACTTATAGATTCAACAGCGGACTTTGGTATTGGTCTATACAATTCAGGTATTATAGCTATGGATGATGAAGAAGATACCTATGAGAATAGATCAAAGACTTCCAAACAATTACTTAAAGGTCTTAATCTCTTACCTCAGTTGCCCTATTTGTCTCCTGTATTAAGAGACCACGTAAAAGACAGCCTCGAAGAATATAAATATGGATATTAAACAACATGGCAGATACTATTGCTAATTATACAGGTAATGGTACTCAGACTGACTTTGTAGTTCCTTTTGACTACCTTAAGAAGAGCTTTGTACATGTCTATGTGGACAATGGCCTTACTCTTCTTACAGGTGGTGACTATGGAGATACCGGTGCTGACTATTATTTCCTAGATGATACTACGATACGCCTTAAGACTGCCCCTGCTGAAGGTGAAGGTATTGTAGTCAGACGTTATACTTCAGCTACAGAACGAATAGTCTCCTTTGAGGATGCTTCTATTCTCAAAGCTACAGACCTTGATACGTCTCAGCTTCAAGCATTCCATATTGCTGAAGAAGCTAGAGATAACGTTAAGGATGCTATGTTAAGAGACGATGAGGGTAACTGGGATGCTCAGAATGCCCGTATTGTCAATGTAGCTGACCCTGTAGATGACCAAGATGCTATGACTCTTGGTTACTACTTGAACGATAAACAATCCGTCATAGACTTAAAGAATGAAACTAAAGGGTATCGAGACGAAGCTTTAGGTTTCAGAAATGAAGCTGAAGAATTTAAAGATACCACTAAAGGTTACAAAGATGATGCTGAAGAGTCCAAGAATCTAGCTAAAGACTGGGCTATCAAGATGGATGGTAAGGTAGTCGAAGAAGGTGAAGAGATAGACTACTCTGCCAAATATTGGGCACAGTCTGTAGCAGAGATGGGTGAAGCAGCTAAGGTTGTAGCTGACAACATTGAAGATGTTAATACTGTAGCAGACAATATTGATGATGTCAATACTGTTGCAGGTGATCTTGAAGGTTCCTTTAAGCCTCCTCAATTTACCGATATGGGTAGAGTAGGCACAGGTGAAACTGAAGAGATCGAAGTAACCGGTGGTAACATTAAGACTGTAGCAGATAACATTGAAGATGTCAATAGTGTAGCTGGTGCTATCGAAGATGGTTCCCTTCAGACAGCTATAGATTCCGTACCTGTTACTGTTGAAAATGTCCGATTGTCCAATGAGGCTAAAGATGATGCTGTAGCAGCTTCTAACAAAGCTAAAGATTGGGCTATCAAGATGGACGGCAAGGTAACTGATGATGAAGGTCTAGAAGTAGATTATAGCTCTAAATACTATGCTGACCAAGCAAAGGCTTCTGCTGAAGAGGCTAATGTCTCTGCTGATGTTGTGACTGAAGCTGTGACTGAAGGTGTTTCTCAGATCAACGCTTTGTCTCAGCAAAAGGTAACTGAGATAACCAATGCAGGTACGACACAAGTAAACAATGTGAATACTGCCGGTACAACTCAGGTTGAAGCTGTGAATACCACAGGTTCAACTCAGGTGTCTGCTGTAGAAGATGAAGGTGCTTCTCAGGTATCCGCTGTGACTGCTGAGGGTACTAAGCAAAGTGGCCTTGTTACTGCTAAAGGTACAGAACAAATTACCTTGGTAGGACAAAAGGGTGACTCTGTAATTGCCATCATTGATTCTTCTAAAGATGGCCTGATTGAAGAACTTCAGACTGAAGGTGAGACTCAGATTGGTCTTATAGAGACAGCAGGTACAACTCAGGTTGGCAATGTTAATACTGCCGGTACGACTCAGGTAGGCAATGTGAATGATGCAGGTGACACACAGGTTCAAGCTGTGAATACTGCTGGTACTAATCAGATTGCTGCTATAGGTACTGCTGCTGAAGAAGCTATAGCTGATCTTGAGCCTTACGTAGAGAAAGCTCAGGCATGGGCAGAGAAGACCGATGGCCCTGTTGAAGGTGGTTCTTATAGTGCCAAGTATTGGGCTAATCAAGCATCGAGTGGTCAACTTAATGCTGACTGGAATGAGACAGATTCTAGTAATAAAGGTTATATTAAGAATAAACCTGATCTTTCTGTTTATGCTGAAAAGACCTATGTCAATAGTGCTTTAAGTAGTGCTTTGGTTTATAAGGGTTCTGTCAATACGTATGCTAATCTTCCTGTAGCTTCACAGAAAGTAGGCGATATGTATAACGTAGCTCAGGCTGATAGTTCTCATAATATTAAAGCAGGAGACAATGTAGCTTGGAATGGTAGTGC
>ULRH01052058.1_pt1 | contig 42027 bp, 40 predicted proteins | sample 1955271 | NCBI WGS metagenome assembly ULRH01 (sample SAMEA4835677, study PRJEB28245) | human gut metagenome | biome: gut microbiome; material: fecal sample | place: Denmark | collected 2008 | reverse complement strand
ACCGAGAGCCTGGGCCGCAGCTGCCACAGTCCGGCGCAGGGTCGGGCAGTACGGTTCGGTCATATCGACGTGGACGACGCCATTTTCACCGCCGTCGAAGAACGACGTATGGCGGCATTTGGTGAAATCCAAGAACTGGTCGGGCAGGACGAAATCGCCAGGCTTATCGTCGCGGTTCAGGGAGCCTACAGCCGTCGTCGACAAGATAGCCGTGACTCCCAGGCGCTTCAAGCCCAGGATATTGGCCCGGTAATTGATGAGATGCGGCGGAATGGAATGTGTCCGGCCGTGGCGGGGCAAGAAGACGAGTTCCCGGTCTTTATACGTCCCCTGCCAATAATGGATGGTCCCGTAAAAGGTATCCATATAGTCTTCATGGACATTGGATAAAATCTTCGGGTCACAGACACCGGTACCGCCGATGATGGCAATGAGTCCCATGGTAAAACCTCCTTCAAGGATCTAATTCTGCTTATGGCGCTGGGCAGCCACTCCATACAGCGCTGCCAGTTCGTCGTGAGACAAGACGTATTTGGCCCCGCAATACTGGCAGGTCATTTCCACCTGCGGGTCCTGCAAGAGGGCTTCCTTATCTTCCTGGCGCAGGGACAACAGGGCATTTTCAAAGCGCTGGCGCGAGCACGTGCAGCGCCAGTACAAATTTTGACGGTAGAGTTCCTTGAAATGCATGCCGCTGAGGATGATGTCGATGAGGCCTTCGCCGTTGGGATGGTCCTGCAAATACGTCGTCAAAGCACCGACCTGGGTGATATTGGCTTCGACACGAGCCAGGTCTTCATCCTTCGCGCCCGGCAATGCCTGGACGAGGAAGCCGCCGGCTGCGGCAATGGTATAATCCTGACTGACCAGGACGCCCAGGCTGATCGTCGACGGCACCTGTTCCGATGTGAACAGATAATAAGCGATGTCTTCGGCGATTTCACCGGATACCAAATCGGCCTGGCTCGTATACGTCATCTTTTCCGGCGTGAAACGCGTCACTGTCAGTTGGCCGTGCTGACCGACACCGGCAGCGACATCGAGCTTGCCATTGACCTTCAGCGACAGGTCGACCTGGGGATTATCTACATAGCCGCGGAGCTTATTCGTATCGAAGCAGTCGGCATGGACAGCGCCTAAAGGCCCGTCACCGGCGACCTTCAGGGAAACGCCTTCGTGGTTCTTGTAGTCCCCGGCCAGCAGGGCTGCGCCGGTCATCGTCCGGCCCAGGGCCGCACTGGCGACAGGCGACAAATTATGGCGCTGCCGGGCCTTTTCAACGATGCCCGTCGTCAAGGCAATAGATACCCGGATGAGCTCATCCGATGTATAGTGAATAATCTGGTTACGTGTAATCATGTATGTTCTATCCTTTCTTTACAAATCCAGTCTTTATTATACAACATCGGTGCGGACCTAGCCAGTACTGTACCGACAAAAAAGAGGCTGTCTTCCTGCAACAGCCTCGATTCACTATGCTTTTACGGCGATACCTTCCAGATGGAGGAGCGCTATTTTCTTGTCAATGCCGCCGGCATAGCCCGTCGCCCTGCCATTCGCCCCTAAAACGCGGTGACAAGGGATGATGATGGAAATGGGGTTATGCCCTACGGCACCGCCAATGGCCTGAGCCGACATAGCCTTCCCTGTCCGTTCTTCAATCTGTTTGGCCAGGTCGCCATAGGTCGTCGTCTGACCATAAGGAATCTGACAGAGCAGATACCAGACAAGACGGCGAAAATCACTACCCTGCGGTGCCAAAGGCAACGTCATGATAGCCGGCATACGGCCGGCAAAATAATCATCCAGCCAGCGCGCAGCCTTACGCAGAATAGGCGTATCCTCTTCACGCATCACTTCGCCTTGCAAGGAACCGTAACAATACTTCTGCCCTTCAAACCAGGTCCCGACCAGCGCCGTGTCACTGGCCGCCAGAATCATCGGCCCCAACGGCGATTCATATATCATCTTATAGTACATCACAAGTCACCTCTATCTATATTACTAATCAGGGCAAGGCATTGCCCTTCGTGATTCGCCAAACGGCGACGGTGCGGGCCGCTTCCATGGTCTGCTTCAATCCCGAATCCGGCAAAGCCTGTTCGTCACCGATATGGCCGTTTTCAATGTATAATTTATGATTAAAAGCGCCACGGGATTGCGTCAACGGAGGCAATAAGGATTCATATGAACTGCCAGCTGGCAAAATCAAAGCTGCCAAAGTCGGTGCAATCTGCAAATGGCTGCCGGCTATCTGATCCGAAAATAAATCCGGCGATACGCCATCGCCATAGAAATAACAGGGAATGCCACTCAAAGCCCACAGGGATACATCTGTAGCAAAATTGAACCGTTCTGCATGGTCGCCGGTGACGGCAAAAAGTGTCGACGGGTCGTCGCCTTCGACTTCTTTGATGAATCTCCCCATGACATCATCAGCGTACCAAATATGTCCCAGCTGGTCTATCGTCTTTTTATCGCTGGGAATAGAAGGCGGCAATTCAGCCGTCACTTCATCCCGTAGGAAGCCATGGGCATCGACATCGTAAGCAAATGGTGGATGATTGCTCGTCGTCAAGATGAAATAGAACGTATCTTCCGTATCTTTCTGCATCTGTTCCCGAATCGCATCAAAAAGGATTCCATCCGGTACGCCCCAAGACGAGCTTTCACCTTGATTCGGTAATTCATCGGCACAATGGAACTCATCAAAGCCTTCGCGCAATGTAAAAGGCTCGATATCCTGCCAGCTCCGCAATCCGCCATACCAGAATACCGTCTTATAGCCCATGCGTTTCATCATAGCGCCAATCCCTAAGCCATCGACATCACCGTGGCGCCCCATCATGTAGTTGACATACAGGCCGACATCAGGCAGCCCTGTCAAGAACCCATTGAGAGACGTCATCGTCCCATTACCGTTTGACAGGAAATGATACGTATGGGCGCCTTTCGCTTCCAGCCATTGACCCGTACGGGCCAAGCCCAAATCGCGATATTCCGGTAGCAAAGGCCATAATGCATAATTTTCCCCTAAAATGACGACGACATGATGAGGCCGGTGAACTAAAGGCATCCCCACGGCTTTCCGGGTAAAGGCTTCATCCAGCGTAGCCGCCTGTGGATTACCGCCCAGAACCTGAATGGCCTGGCGCAGCTCTTCAGGCGATACCGAACGCAAGGCCCGTTCCGTAGCCCGTCGGTGAGTCGAATAAGCCCGATAAAGGGCCTGACCATCATCTAAAATAGCCTCATTCAACAACGTATACCGTGTACGGGCAGCACTTTCCCAGGGAACGCCGCTGTCCGAATTGAAAGCTCCGCCAAAACGACAGAATATCCCAAAAAGGGGAACTAGGACAGCCACCAAGACGACATATCGGCGAACATGCCGTTTTGGGGTCCAGACCGGGGTCTTCGCTAAACGCAGCCACAAAAAGACAAACAAGACGATAAGTGCGGCAGCCCCGGCCAGACGGGGCCAGAACTGATACTGATGGACAACAGTGTCCCAAATGGCCGCTTTATCATCGGTCATGCCGTTGAACAACATGATGTCAAAGGCATGGTGAAAGACCTCATAATAAGGAATCCGGGCCATAAAAAGCACCGTCATAATGGCAATAGCCGCACTGCCTAAGACATTCCGTATTTTCTGAACTGGCCAACGCGGCCACAAACTGTAAGGAATTGTCGCAAAAATAAAAGGAAAGGCCACAAGGAAAGCCGTCGTCTTCAAACTAATCCGGGCACCGAGCCACAAAGCTTCAGCAATATCTCCTGCCCCGGCATTCCCTAACTGCCCTGAATAAATGATTAAAAAAGCACAGCGGAAAAGCATGAGCAAAATATAGATATAGATAAATAATTTTGCATCCCGCTGGATACTACGTAAAAACCTCAAAAAATCGCCTCGTTTTTTTCTAAACACGAATCGGCATGACGAATGAGCCAAGCCGTTAAAGAAACATAGTCGGACGCCAATGCACAGCCAGTATCTACAGCAGGTTTATATTTTTCACGTACTTCCCTTGAGGCTTCGCCTTGCCTTTCAGCCATACCAGACATAACTTCCCCGACTTCGTTTTCTGTCATCCATTGTTTCGGTGTCACTAGGTATTCCGGCTGAGTTTGCGTCAAAGACGGATACAATGAGTAGTACGTAAAGCCTTTAGGCGCGATTAATTCCAAAACGGTCGGAATGATATTCAAGTGTGTGCCCATTTCAGCCTTAGCAAACCAATCCGTAGAAAGCTGTGGATGATGAATCACAAGCGGTGTACAATACAACTCACGGAACATATAATCCCGCGGAACTAAGGAAGAGTTTCCAAGTTCCGCATATAAGCTGGAATGATCACCCGTATAAAGAATCAAACTATCTGGAAAAGCCTCTCTGATTTCATCAATAAAATGGTTGACAGCTTGGTCAGCATAACGAGCCGTCCCAAGAGCTTTGCAGCGTTCTTCATTATCGCGGATATCTGAACCAATAGATTCATCAAAAATGGATTTATCAAACTTCAATACTTCTGGTTCAATTTTATAAGGCCCATGATTGGATGTCGTATAGATAAAATGGAACGTCGGTTCTTGGATTTCTTTTATCCGTTTCGCCGCTTCCTGTAAAAAGACATGGTCATAGACACCGACCCAGGTACGTGGCGCTTGAGGACCACAAAAATCAGTGGCACTTTCCACGCGGTCAAAGCCTTGCGCTCTGCCAAAGTGATTGAAGTTACCATTAGAAGCATTGCCACCATACCAATAGATAGTCTGATAGCCTAACTTCTTCATTTGCCCGGCAAAAGATGTCGGCACCGTGTTGTGCCAAAAGGCTTCCATTTCATTCAATTCTAATTGGGCATCGTAAATCCCAGTCATCAAAGAAACAATGGATGGCCGTGAAATATTGCCGGCCGGTAAAAAATGATTGAAATACATGGTATGCGGGTCCGCAATGAATCTTTTTGTCGCGTCTAACACATACAGTCCTGCATACAGTGGGTCTAAAGCCCATTGTGGAACACTTTCACCGACAATAAAGAATACGTGCCGAGGCTTAGAAATTTTAGGGCCTTGCGCCACCCGCTGATAAGCCAATAACGGGCTTTTTAAAGACTGCCAATCCGAAGCGTGTTCTTCCGGCATAATCTTCGTGATATGCTCAGCCAAGGTTTCATCACTTTGTTGCATTTCTTCAGCTAATGGCTTGCGGCGCACCCATTTTAAAGCTACTAAGTCATCGACACAAGCTCTCGCTAAAAAAGCATCTTCTTTGACAACAGAAGGAATCGTATCCCATTCTGGTTTATTACGATGATTCAAAGTTCCGCCAAACCGTACCCAGTAAAATCCCAGAATAGCTAAAAGGAAAATCCCAGTATTGAAAATATACTGCACTATTGTTGAATTAAAATGAGGTAAGCCAACAGAAGGAATCTGCTGTAATATCCAGCATCCTAATAATACGGCCGGGACGTAAGGAATATATCCCAACAAAATGAGCAATCCATGATCTTGATGAAAAAAAACATCAACAAGATTATGCTTTTCCGCATGTTTCCCCATATGAACTAAATAGTTAAAGATATCATGGAAATGACGGTAGAAAATCATCTTTCCCATAAAAGCAGCGTAAAGGATAGCCGCATAAATAACACCAATGCCTAACCGCAAGGCTAGGCCGTGAACTTGAAAAAAGTCAAAAAATGCAGATGGAATCGACACCAAAATCATAGATGCCAGAAAAACATAGGCATTGAAATCCATGCCCCACCAAAAGCCGTAACGGAAACACTCTATTAAAGCCTTGCCCTTTCCTTTAAAAGAAGGATAAGGCTGATAAATCTTGATAAAAGCTATACGAAAAATAGCGCTCAAGATAGGAAAAAATAAAAATAATTTTATGTCTTGCTGTAATCCGTAAAAGAAAGCTTCAAACATAATTATCCTTTCCATTCTTACACCTAATGATATATTTTACATTTCATAAGATTTTCTAAAAAATCATTTAATCTTTTTGCTAAAATATAATAATCAAATTTGCTTCGAGCATAATTTTGGCATTCAAAATTCAATTCATTTAATTTCGGATTTTCCATAACGCTTATCAAAGATTGAGATAAACTTTTTACATTTTGTTGAACAATAGTTCCTAATTGTCCATAATTTGTAGTATCCAATGCAAAGGCACTATAATTGGTAATAACAGGATAGGCCCCAAAATACATAGCCTCTATAACAGCAATACAAGCGCTTTCACTACGACTGGGCATACAAATAATTTTAGATTTTTTACATAAAGAATACAATTGATTTCTATTTGTAATTTCACCTGTAAGGATAATGTTTTTATTAAACATCTCATCCATTCTTTTTAATCTAATTACATAATTATAAAAATCTGTTGTACTCGGACCCACAAAGTAAAATTTCCAATTTTCTAAAAGTTTTTTTGGAAGTAATTGTATAGCATCGACTAACAATTCTGTATGTTTAGAGTAGTCACCCAATCTTCCTATAGTGATAATTATATTTTCTTTTTTATTGCTTTCAATATTATCCATATCAATATTAAGAAGAGAAACACCATTAGGTAAATACCCAATACGATTTCTAAAAACAGACGTTTGCTTTAATTCATCAAAATACGCCTTTGTTTCTACCGTAAAAAAATCAACATATCGACTTTTTACCTTTTCAAACCAATTTTTAACAGAACTTCCGAATTTATTATTACAAAAATGTACAAAGCCACCAATTCCCATATCAAGTTTACTATACACCACAACATTTGGATTAACTTTTTTACATAATTTAGCTAGTTTCCAAATTACACTACCATAATTAAAAAACATAAAAACATCATACTCAAGACCATGTTGTGATATATATTTTTTAGCTAAAGTGACTTGTTCTTTATAGCAATCGGCATTTCCGATGCATACTGGCTTTACATATTCTAAAAAAGCAGGATTCCATTCTACATTGGTATGATGTGTCCTACTGAAATATAGATATATCACTTGCCAACCAAAATTTTTACTCAACTCATATAAAAACATTCCCGCATCTTTATAGGCAATGACAGGTAAATCAGATTCACCAAAAAGTAGTAGTCCTATTTTTCTATTCATTTTTAGCCTCATTTTCACCGTAATAAATATCTATAAATTTTTGAGGGTCAGAAAAATACTTAAAACTTTTCTTAATTTTTTCATCGTCCCAGTTCCACCAACGGATTTTTAATAATTTATCAATAATATTTCTTGAAAAACGATACCTAATCAATTTATTAGCTCCTACAACAATCGCATATGGTGGCACATCTCGAGTAATAATACTTCCAGCCCCAATAACAGCACCATCCCCTATTTTTATGTTATTAAAAATAGAGCAACCAGCACCTATCCATACATCATTACCAATTTCTAAACTATGCTTTACAGGTGGCATATTGGGATAAGTAATTTCTGAATTCCAAGTGCTTACATAGTCTGTCCTATGAATGTTAGGTACAATAGTTTGATTCATTGCAATAGAACAAAAAGCCCCTACAGATTTTAAGATATCGTCCCGAACGTATCTATATCCCCATGAGTATTTTCCAACAGGAATTTCCGAATATTTTTCCGTATAATATCGAGCTAAATTATCCTTAAATCCATACTTTTTTAGCGAATATGTATATAGAAAATCTGGACACTTTCGACCTTTCACTTTGCGTATTATAGAACACAATCCTACATCAGCTGCACTTATCTCATATTTTTCTTTTAACCCCATTCTATCGATACCTCTCTCCTGTTGTTAAATTATAGTTTCCTAACGGCATCCCATCATCATAAAACTTTTTTACCTTATCCATAACCATTTCAGGTGTAATTTTTTCCATGCAATGCGGCTTTTCACACCAGCCTGGGCTATTAAACAGAACATCACAAGGCGCGCAAGGTTCAGGAGAACAAATACTTGCATAAATACGTTGCGGTTTCCCTCGATAATCAGGCTGTGATCCATACAATCCAATAACAGGAGTATCCATTGCATTAGCAACATGTATAGGGAAACTACATCCATTTATTAATAAATCCGCTTTATCAATAACATAGCCCGTTTCTAATAAATTAGTCTTCCCTCGTAAATCAATTACATTGTTCGGTAAATCAACATTCTTGTATCTATCCGAATGACTACCAATGATAACTACAGTTTTATTGAATTGTTGCAACTCATCAAAAAGGCCGAGCCAATGACTGAGAGGCCAGTCCTTAGCCCTACCACCGGTTTCAAGGCTACATACAATAAAATGATTATTCTCCAATGGAGATAACAATGAATCAACATGTTTTTTTTCATAATCCGATGCTTCAGGATAAAAGAGCTTATCCCAATCAGTTAATTGTGTAATATCAATTCCAGCTGCTAGTTTTAAAAAGTGCGCATACACAACCGGCTCATAAGCATAGTTCATCCACGGTTCAATGGATAAACTGCGAGTTAAATATGTCTTCCTTTTATGAGGAAGCCCCACACGAACTTTTATTCTTGCCAAAGCATATACTACAGAAATTCTATACAGAGTATCCATTAAATAGACAAAGTCAGATCTCCATAGTTTTTTAATAAGGCGTAATGTACTTTTAAAACTTTTATCATAAGTCAAATATTCATCAACAAAAGGACAAGCATCCATAAATTCTTTTGCATTTTCATTACCAACTACTGTTAACTTTATTTCTGGATATATACTTTTTATCCCTCTTAATAATGGTGTTAACATGACCATATCCCCTAGACCACCGAATCGACTCATAATTATATGTTTATACATTTTGTTCTCTCCTCATCACCACATTAATACTAACAACAATACCAAAATAGAACCATACCACTTGACTTAATTCGCGTTGTAAAAAAGGAAAATCAACAAATCCTTGTACCAATACGGCTATATAACCTAATAAAATTCCCAGTGCTAGTTTATTTTTATTTTTTAATGAATTTATCAAATAATATATCATATATCCTAATAAAAGCAGAAAAGGAATTCCTCCTAAAAGACCACTTTCCGTAAATACATGCAAATAAATATTGTGTGGAGATACTAAATTTTTCTCATTTGCATAGGGAGAAATATAGTTTTGACTAATATACACTTGGTTAAAATTACCTATGCCTATTCCAAAAAGAGGATAATCTTCAATCATCTTTACAGATGATTTCCACAAATAAATTCTATCTCCCCCACCTTGAATAATGTCTTGATGTATTACAGCTTCTTTTTCTTTCCCATCATATAGTCTTTCTACACTATAAATCGATTTATATATCCTATTAGAAACATTCGATGGGAAAATCATACTTATTGAACCAAATATTATGGCAAGCATCACAGTAATAGTAATAACTTTCATTAAAAACGAAGATAAACAAGCCTTTTTTTTTGCAACTATACAGGAAATAATATAAATAACAATTATACAAATGGAAAAAATTATTCCAACAATCGCACCTCTTGTTTCCAATACATACAAGGCTCCGATACATAAAATCCAAACTATACTAATAAATAATTTTTCATAAGTAGTACGAACTAAATCACAAAAAGAGCAACACATGCAAAATGCAATAATACCCGCAATCGTATTACAATAATCATGACTTAACCATTCAGACGGCCTGAATACATGTAAAAAAAAGCCTTGATATAATAAGTTTATTGAAATAAAAATTAAGCAAATTGCACAAGTATAATACACATACATGCAACTTTTTTTTACACTCATAGGAAGAATACTTATGGAACTTCCCAACAAAAAAGGCACGAGCATCCATTCAATACGTTGACGTAATAACCTATAGCTATGAAATTCAGCCCCAATAACACTACTACTTATGAAGCAACTAATCCCAACTAAAATTATCAAAGCTAATATAACCTTATTTTCCAAAAAAATAGAATTATATTTTTTTTTAATATTTTGCCAATTAGCAATAAAATATGCTAAATATAGTCCTAAAATAATATACGATATACTGCTAATTGTAAAAATATAAGAAAAGGTTAGCAAACACAATCCTATAGGAATAATAAATCTAGTTTTTCTTTCCATTATATCACCTTTATTAAATTTATTATCTTAATATTAATTGTAAAGTCCGTTCCCATAAAGTCCAAATCTGGGGAGAAAAATATTCAGATATATCTTTTTTAGCATTTTTCCCCATTTGGATTCTTAGAACTTGATTTTTCATAATCTTTTGCAAGGCAATTTTTAATGGTTCAACTCCATCATCACACAGATAGCCATTTTCTCCATCTTTAATCAGTTCATTAACGGCACTACAGCTTTTATAGCCTACTGCTGGCAACCCCATGCTCATGGCTTCTCCCAGGGCTAATCCAAACCCTTCATAGGCACTGGGAAAGGCAAAAATATCGCCTTGTTGGAGGACACTGGGGACATCATTCGTAGGTCCTTTTAGGAAGACTCTATTTTCTAAGTGATGTTTTTTGATTAACAGCTGTAATTCTTTATAATATGCCTTTCCATCTTCAGCGCCCCATAATTCGACATTCCAATTCGGGAATTCATCAGCTAAGCCAGCAAAGGCTTCAATCAGCAAATGAGGCCGTTTATGATTCTTTGACAATCTGCCCACAAAAAGGATTTTATAGGTATCTTTCTGGGCACTTAAATCAGCCTGCACGTCATATTGCGGTATGGCATTGCCAATGACGACGGTCTTGACATTTGGCAAATGGTCTTTCAAATGTTTTTCAAAAGATGGCAATAAGACCTGACATACCGCACTTTTTTCCAAGGCCGGTATTTCTTCCTTGGGGTAGGTATGGAAATAGTCTTCCGGATCACCATGACTCATGGTGATGACAGGAATCTTTGTCTGTAAGTCACAAAGCAACATTTTACTAGCCGCTGGCTGAAATGAAACAATGACGTCTGGCTGAACCGTCTGTAAAACATCCTTCAAATGGTCCAACAGAAATGATGCTGCAAACTCATCATTTACAGTCCGAGCTTTTTGTTTATCAAAAGTTCGGTAAAATTCTCGTTTTACTTTTAAGTACCATGGATAAGAAATGGATTTCCCCTTATAATGGCGGATATCATAAGCTGGGATATCTTTATCCAACGGATAATAAAAATCACCGGTTTGGACATCGCTATAAACAAGGGAGACTCGATGGCCCCGCACTTTCATTTCATGGGCAAAGGCACAAGTAACTTTCGCCATACCACCGCTATCGCCAACCATTTTTGTCAAATTTGCCAATAAAATATTCATCCGTTTCATTCCTATCGCAAAATATTCTTAATCAAGTTTTTCTGACTGTATGCCTCATTAGCCGCATCCAGATTTTTCTGGTACACTTCGGTATTCTGAACTAAGTCATCAATGAATTCTTCCAATTGTTTTGTGAAAGCCGGAATGGATGTCAAATCGACGGCTTTACCGATATTGAATTGCTGTAATACTTCCGGATTAAGTTCCGGTGAAGCCAAAACGGGTTTATAGAAACCAATAGCCGTAAACAACATCGCTCCCCAATGATACCGATACCGTTCGGCAGCATAAGGCATCATGATAGCGTCGACACTAAGCAAGGCTTTCTGCCACTCAATACCGATGAGATTTTTATGCCAGAAAGTAATATTTTTATAGTCCTTATAGTCCCGAGCAAATTGCTCAAACAATTCACCATCTTCAGGTTTGGCCGTCGCCCCTTGGACAATAAGTTCTACAGGGACCGAAAAACGAGCCTTCGTAAAAGCTTCTAAAAAGAACCCGAGATTTTTTTCTTTACGGAATTGACCAAAAAAGCCGATTTTAATTGGCGGCTTAAAGAAGAGATGTTTTTGGACTGGTAATTCCTGGGGTTTAAAAACAGGAGGTGCCATAAGATCTAAATTAGTCAAACCACTGTGCTGGAAATCATTGCGCAAGGTAATGACTTTCAAGTGAATCTGCTTATAAGGCATAATTTTATGAGCCTGTTTTTCAAATTTTGGCTGTTCGTGTGGGTTAATACCGTGAAAAACCAGGTACACCGGAACGGGTGAATCTTTCAGATGGCTATGTAATATGGTCCGGATATAACGCCATGTACCAGTAGGAATGATAATAGCGTCACAACGATGGGCACAGGCTTTCTGATATGCTGAATTAAACCAAGCTACCCGGCGCTTTTCTCTACGCAAAGATAAGAAGAGTTTTTTTAATTTCCCTGCTCCTGCATAGGTAACGACTTCTCCCCCGTCCAGATAATCGACATCGCAGTGATAGTCCAGCTTAAAGGGAAATCGTTCCGGCACAAAGAAAACCGGTTCATGACCTTGTTTTTTCAGCTCTTCGACCAGTATCCGGTCAAATTCAACTTCATGCCCCGCCGGCATGACAATCGATTCCAAAATAGCCACACGCATTATTTACTACTCTCCCTTCCGTTGCAACTCATGCAACTTCAAATATTTCAACATGGTGTAGAAAAAGTGGGTGCAGCATAGATAGGAACCGATGCCGCCATCCAGAAAGCCTTTGCGGAGGACGAACATCTTGAAAAAGCCGCCGATACTGTGCATGAGGATACCCGGCATGGAAGTGCGTTTGCCGCGTTTGTAGGCATCTTCGGCCCAAATCGTTGTATACAGGCAAAGTTTTTCTTCCCATTCATGCCAATCGCGATAGGTGTGATGTTCGATATAGCCTTTCAACCGCTTATCCGGCAAATCACATTCTGGATGTTCGTGGACTTTGTTGACCCAAGTGACGGTCGTCCTGGGAAACATGCGCCGTACGTGATCCGGGTCGAGGACACCATGATTGAAGGTGACCCCAAAGGCAACGGATTTACGGGTAATAGCGTATTGGCTATCCCGCACATCTTCTTTGATGACACGTTTTATATCGTCAATCAGCTCATCATTCACCCGTTCATCAGCATCGAGATACAGTACCCAGTCGGCATCGGTCTGTTCTAAGGCGAAATTGCGCTGGGCCGCAAAATCGTCGGTCCAGGCGCGAAAGCAGACCTTGGCTCCATGGGCCTTGGCCAGTTCTACAGTCTTATCGGTACTCCCAGAGTCGATGACCAGGACTTCAGGTGTGCATTTCTTGGCATTCTCCACAACGTCGACGATATTTTCTTCTTCGTTTTTTGTCAAAATCAATATGGCTAAAGAGCTCATAGACAGCGCTCCTTCTCTCGTAATATTTATATCTGGTACGCATGTATAACTATGTTACATTGTACCATATCCCCCGGTCAAAGTACAGTCGGCCGCTGTCCCATAAAGCAAGGGCTGCCTTTCCCAGCATTCGCCCGGAGAGACAGCCCTTTTTGTGATTTCGCTTACTTTTATAATTCTTTGATGAGGTTGACCATTTCGATAGCGCTAGTAGCGACGTCGAAGCCTTTGTTGCCGGCTTTTGTGCCAGCCCGTTCGATGGCCTGTTCGATGTTTTCCGTCGTGATGACGCCAAACATGATGGGGATGCCCGTTTTGAGGGATGCTTGGGCGATACCTTTAGCCGATTCGCCGCAGACCAGGTCATAGTGGCTGGTAGCGCCGCGGATGACGGCACCGAGGCAGATGACGGCGTCGTATTTGCCCGATTCGGCCATTTTCTGGGCGATCAGGGGGATTTCAAAAGCACCCGGGACCCAGGCCGTCGTGATGTCTGCGTCATCGACGCCATGGCGATGGAGAGCGTCATAAGCGCCGCCGAGGAGCTTGCTGCAGATGAATTCGTTGAAACGTGCGACGACGATGCCGAATTTCGCACCAGAACCGATTAATTTACCTTCTTTGACTTGTACCATTGTAAAACACTCCTATTCTGAAATAATTATGTTAAAATCCATTTTCCAGCAGTTTTTCCATCGTCAGGCCCGAAGAAGCCTGCGACGGATGACCGACAGTAAAGCTATGGACATATTTCCCGATGACATCGGTTTCCAAATTGACGATAGCCCCTGGATGCTTATCCATGAGGGTCGTATTGGCCATGGTATGGGGAATGATGGAAACGGAAAATTGGCTGTTGCCGACGGATACGACGGTCAAGCTGATGCCGTCGATGGTGATGGACCCTTTTTCGACAATGAACGGTTCCATATCTTTCGGGATGGAAATGGTGATGACCCGGGCAATGCCGTCCGTCGTGATGCGGGCGACATGGCCGACGCCGTCGATGTGGCCGCTGACGATGTGACCGCCCAGGCGGCCGCCGACCTGCATGGCCCGTTCGAGGTTGACTTTAGAGCCGCTCTTGATGGTGCTGAACGACGAACGACGCATGGTTTCATGCATGACATCGGCCGAAAAGGTCGAATCCGTCATATCCGTAACGGTCAGGCAGACGCCGTTGACGGCAATGCTGTCGCCAAGCTGCGTGCCTTCTAATACTTTGTGCGCCTGGATGGTCAGGCGGATGGAATCGGGGCGGCGGTCCATCTGGGCAATCGTCCCCAGTTCCTCAATGATGCCAGTGAACATAGGCACCCTCCCTGTTGGCATTATATGCCGTAATCAATACATTATTTTCATGGAGCTCTACCGAATCGTAGGACAGCGGCATACATTCGTCGAGTTCGTCGACGCCGCAGCCGCCGACAGACGGCAATGCGCCGGTCCCGCCGATGACCTTATCGCCTACGAAGGCGTAAATCTTATCGACCAGGCGGGCATCGAAGAAGCTGCCCTGGACGGTGCTGCCGCCTTCGACGAGGATGCTGGTCAGCCCTTCGTCGTGCAGGAGCTGCAAGGCGTCGGGCAGATAGATGGTCTTGCCATCCTGGAGCGGCGCCAGGATGATGCGGACGCCGGCGTTCTTCAAGGCTTTCATCTTCTCTACCGGGCATAATGACGTCGTGACGACGATGGTCTGCGTCGTCTTATCGGTGACGACAAGGGACGTCAGCGGCGTCCGCCCTTTCGTATCGAGGACGATGCGCACGGGCTGATGCGGAGCTTCCTGGCCGGGCCGGTCGATGCGGCTGGTCAGGAGCGGATTATCGGTCAGGACCGTATTGATGCCGACCAGGATGCCGTCGTAGATAGAGCGCAGGTAGTGGCCGTAACTGCGGGCCCAGTCATTGGTGATCCACTGGGATTTCCCCGTCCGCGAAGCCGTGCGGCCATCGAGGCTCTGGGCCAATTTGATGGCGATGAACGGTTTCTGGACCATCATATTCTTGATGAAGACTTCGTTGAGCTGGGCTGCTTCCTTCGACAGGAGGCCGACTTCGACGGGGATGCCCGCCTGCCGCAGAATCGCGGCCCCCTTGCCGGCGACTAAGGGGTTCGGGTCGAGCATGGCCATGACGACTTTGCCGACGCCCTTTTCAACGAGGGTCCGGGCGCAGGGCGGCGTCCGTCCGTAATGGGCGCACGGTTCGAGAGTCACATAGACCGTCGCTCCTTTGGCCCGTTCGCCGGCTTCACGCAAAGCCCATACTTCCGCATGGGGTGTGCCGGCCTTATGGTGATAGCCCGTGCCGACGATTTCACCGTCTCTGACGATGACACAGCCGACAGCCGGGTTAGGTGTCGTATAGCCCAGGGCGGTCTTCGCCAGGTCCAGGGCTTTTTTCATATACTCTGCCGGTTCCAATGTATTCCTTCCCTTCCATTCAGATTTGCAAGATAAAAAAAGGCTATGGACGTAAGATTCCCATAGCCTTTTGAGCGCAACAAAAACACAATCTGTCGTCTTTTCCCATCCAGACTGTACTGTCGGTACCGAAATTGCATCGGTTCAACCCTTGCGGGTTAGCGGACTGTCACCGCCGGTCAGGAATTGAAAGCGCCGCTTTCTCACCTTGCCTCAAAGACTATCCTTATTCACTTGAACTACATGTATGATTTTAGCACATGCAAGGAAGAAATACAAGTCCTTATCGTAAGGACGCAATGGCTGCGGCCCGGTCTTCAGCTCCGAAGACGGCACTGCCGGCGACGAGGAAGGTCGCACCGGCGTCTTTGACGGCCTGGACAGTCTTGGCATTGACGCCGCCGTCGACTTCGATGACGGCCGCCGTATTGCCGGCCTGTTCCAGGAGGGCTTTCGCCTGGCGGATCTTATCGACGGCATAAGGGATGAATTTCTGACCGCCGAAGCCGGGATTGACGCTCATGATGAGAATCATATCCAACTGCCCGGCCACGCAGGACAAGGAAGATACGGGGGTCGCCGGATTGAGGGCGACGCCGCCTTTCATGCCTGCTTCGCGGATCTGCTGCAGGACCCGGTCGAGGTGGACACAGGCTTCCTGATGGACCGTGACGTACTGGACGCCGGCAGCCGCCAGGCCGTCGATATAGGTTTCCGGATGTTCGACCATGAGATGGGCATCGAAAGGCAGTTTCGTGCAGCTGCGCAGGGCTTTGATGACCGGTACGCCGAAGGTCAGGTTCGGTACGAAATGGCCGTCCATCAAGTCGAGATGGATGCAGTCGGCCCCCTTCCGTTCAACGTCCTGGATTTCTTCGGCCAGGCGGGAAAAATCAGCCGACAATATAGAGGGGCAAATGGTTACCATGACTATCGTTTCCTTTCTGCAATGGAAGTGAGTATCTTACAATATGTATCGTAGCGTTCGGCCTGGATATGGCCGTCGGCTACGGCTTGTTTGACCGTACATTCCGGTTCGGACAGGTGCAGGCACGATGAGAACTTGCAGCCGCCGCTGTAGGGCAGCATATCCGGGAACAAGCGCAGGACTTCCCGGGGGTCGAGGTGCTCGAAATCGAGGGCACTGAAGCCCGGCGTATCGACGACGTACGTGTCGCTGTCGAGGCGCATGATTTCCGAATGGCGCGTCGTATGGCGGCCGCGCTTGATCTTTTCGCTGACGGCGCCGACGGACAAGTCCTTCCGCCCCAGGAGCTGCGACAGCAGGCTGGACTTGCCGACGCCCGACGGGCCGGCAAAGGCCGTCATGCGGTGCGGCAGGAGAGCCCGCAGCGTATCCAGGCCTTCGCCGGTCTTGGCCGACACGAGATAGACGTCATAGCCGCAGCGTTCATAAAAGGCTTTATAGGCTTCGGCTGTGTCCCGGTCCAGGTCGCACTTATTGAAGCACAGCGTCGGATGGATGCCGCCGTATTCACAGGTCATGAGCATCTTATCGACGAGGAAACGGTTCGGGTCCGGCGACTGGGCCGCCATGATGACCAGCAGCTGGTCTATATTGGCCACCGCCGGCCGGCGGATCTGGTTGCGCCGGGGCAGCAGGGCTTCGATGACGCCCTTATCCTGGCCCAGCTCGGTGATTTCCAGCTCGTCGCCGACGAGGATCTTGGCTTTCAGCAATTTGCCGCGGCGGCGACATTCGACGAGGTTCTCCCGGCCGACATCGACATAATAATACCCGTTATAGTTCTTGATGACGCGTCCTTTTGTCATGTTCCTCCCCTTAGATGTACTGATCCTGTACTAATGAATTGTTGATATAGACTTTGACTCTCGTCTTGCCCGTGCCGCTGACGCTCTTGGAGATGTTATCGCCACCGGCCTGGCTGCGGTCATAGACGACGCGCGAGCCGTTGTCGTCGGATACGACGATCTGGACATGCTGGCTGGAAGCGCCGGATGGTACGCTGATATTGACGGTCCCATAATGGGGCGTCCCGGCCGGTTCCTGGTTATTGGCACTGCCATCGGAGCCGCCGGAACTGCTCGACGGCGAACTCTGGCTGCTCTGGGACGACGGATATTCGACGGACAAGTTGACGACCTTGCCGTCTTCCGACGTCTGGCCCGTAACGACGGCCTGAGAGTTATCCTTCGACGAATCGAGGTTGGATACGCTGCCGACGGAGTAGCCCGCGCTTTCCAGGGCTTTCACAGCCGCATCGAGGCTCATGCCGCTCGTATTGGGCGCTTCATTCTTAGCCGCTTCGGCTTCTTTTTCCGCTTCGCTCTTACGGCAGACGACGAGGTCGACTTTCGTCCCCTTTTCGACTTTCTTCGGCGATTCCGGATCCTGTTCGATGATCGTCCCGTCTGCATACTGGGCACTCTCTTTGTAGCGCACCTTGCCGACAGACAGGCCGATTTCCTTCAGTTTCTTTTCGGCCTCGTCGAGGGTCAGGCTCCGCAGGTCCGGTATGAGGACTTCTTCGCCCTTATTGCCCTTGCTGACGGTCAGGTAGATGGTCCGGTTGGCCTTGACGACAGCCCCTCCGGACGGAGTCTGGGAAACGACTTCGCCTACTGGCACTTCGTCGCTTTCCACTTCCTTGACGGAGACGTCGAGCTTCTTATCCTTGAGGATCTTCTTGGCGATTTCTACCTGCTTACCCGTCACATCCGGTACGGTAATGTCTTCAGTACTCCAAAAATTCCCGAAGGAAAAGAAGGCCCAGACAAAGGCGACGAGGAAGACGCCGAGCATACCGATGATGATGGTTTTCTGAGAATGATTGCTGATAGAATCCATGAACCGCGTAAAAGGGTTCTTCTTCTTTTCCGGGGGTTCGTCTTCGGGCAGGTCCTTTTCCTTGATAGGCTGCAGTTTCTGCGTACCGAAGTTATACGGGCCCTTGCTGATGATCGGCCGGGCGCCGTTGGTGTTGATGAAACCCTGGGACAGGCGCAGTTCCGACATCATCTCGCCGATGGACTGGAAACGGTCGTCCGGGTTCTTGGCCATGGCCTTGAGGATGACCTGTTCGACGAGCCGCGGGATGCGGCGGTTGTACTTGGTCGGCAAGGGGATGTCGTCCTGGACGTGCTTCAGGGCGATGCTGATGGCTGTATCGCCCTGGAAGGGAACGACACCGGTCATCATTTCATACATGACGACACCCAGGGAGTAGATATCCGTCCGTTCGTCGATATGGCCGCCGCTGGCCTGTTCCGGTGAAAAATAATGGACAGAACCCAGGACCGTGCGGTCGCTGTTTTCGACGGAATTGACGGCCCGGGCGATACCGAAGTCGGCGACTTTGATGCGCCCTGTTTCGGTGACCAGAATATTATGGGGCTTGATATCGCAGTGGACGATGCCGTTGGCATGGGCATTTTCCAAAGCTTCGCCAATATCGAAGGCAATCTGTATCGACGTGTTGATCGGCAGATGGCCGTGCTTTTCGATATACTCTTTCAACGTTTCGCCGCGCACGAATTCCATGACGATGTAATGGACATTTTCATCGTAGCCGACGTCGTATATATTGACAATATTGGGGTGTGACAATTTGGCAGCCGCCTGGGCTTCCTGCCGGAAGCGGACGACAAAATCGTGGTCATTGCCGTATTTTGAATGAAGTATCTTTACGGCGACGATCCGGTCCAGGAGGATATCCTGTGCTTTGTACACGCTGGCCATGCCGCCTGTGCCTACTTTTTCCAATATCTTGTATCTGTTATCTAAGATATGACCAATCATTTTTAGCTATTCCACCACTTTCATAGTCGTTCGCGATTATATGGTCGTTAAAATTGCGGTAACATTATCGTTGGCCCCGTTCTCATAAACGCGGGCAAAGAGATCATTGATGATTTCCCGTTCCGTCCGGCGATAATCGCCGATGGCATCGCAGAGTTCCTGTTTCCGGATGAACGACGTCAGGCCGTCAGAACAAATCAGGATACGGTCCTTTGGCTGTACTTCAAAGGCTCCGCTGTCGACGACCAGGTTTTCATCGACGCCAACGGCTCTGGTCAGCACATGGCGCTGGGGATGGTCCATGGCCTCTTCTTCCGTGATCTTGCCCTTATCGAGCAGGACCTGGACGATGGTATGGTCGGCAGAAATCTGCGTGAACTCCCCGTCGCGGTATAAGTAGATACGGCTGTCGCCGACGTGGCCCCAAAAAGCCATGTGCCGGGCCAGCGTCACTAAAGAAACAGTCGTCCCCATCCCTTTGAGCGAGGGGTCGATCAAGGTCTTGCTGAGGATACTGGAATTCGCATATTGAATGGCCTTCTCCAGTTGTACCGGTGCCGCATAACTGAAATTCTTGAAGTAATAGGCGATGGCTTCTACAGCCGTCTTGCTGGCGATTTCACCGCCTACATAGCCGCCCATACCGTCAGCTACGGCCAGTACGTTTTTCTCGTGGCTGATATAAAAGGAATCTTCATTCACTTTCCGAACCAAGCCGATTTTGGATTCACCGTATGTGCCCAAATTCTCACGTCCTCTCACGGTGTTTCGTTATAGGTACACTTTAATTCATATCATATTCGCCGTCACCTGTCAAATTTTTTCGCGTTTTATCCGCAATTGGCCACAAGCAGCCTGGATTTTGCTACCCATTTCCCGCCGCAAGGTGACAGGGACGCCATGGCGCTGCAGATAGGTGACAAATTCATTCATCGTCTTTTCGTCAGGCCGGTAGAGGCCGACGTCATAATTATCATTGATGGGGATGGCGTTGACCAGGATGTTCTGGCCGCCCAGGAGGCGGGCCAGTTCCTTAGCGCAGGCATTAGTGCAGGTCAGGCCCTTGATGAGGATATATTCAAAGGTGACTTTTCGGCCTGTGACGTCGAAATAGTGACGTGCCGCTTGGAGGACGGCTTCCAGGGGATATTTTTCGGCAATGGGCATGATCCGCCGCCGCAAGGCGTCGTTCGGCGCGTGGAGGGACACGGCCAGGGTGATGGGCATGCCCTCTTTGGCCAGGTCATACATCTTGGGGACGATGCCCGACGTGGACAGGGTCATGTTGCGATAGCCCAGATAGAGCGTATCCTTGTCGTGGATGAGCTTCATGAAACGGATGACGTTGTCATAATTGAGGAGCGGTTCCCCCGTCCCCATGATGACGATGGAGTGCAGTTCCGGCGTGACGTATTTACGGAAAGCCAGGAGCTGGGCGACCATTTCACCGGCCGACAGGTTGCGGACAAAGCCGTTCTTGGCCGACGCGCAGAAGGCGCAGTTGACGGCACAGCCGACCTGGGACGACACGCAGATGGAATTGCCGTAATCGTGCATCATGAGCACCGTTTCGACGGTTTCGCCGTCCGCGAGCTGCAAGAGCAGCTTGACTGTCTGGCCATCGGGCGCGTCCAGGCGGGACACGATTTCCGGAAAGTGAATGGGCAGGACGTCTTTGAGAAGCTGCCGGTCTTTCTTGGGCAGCAGGACCATTTCATCCCAGGAAAAGATATTTTCTTTATAGACATAATGGAAAATCTGGTCGGCCCGGAATTTCTTCATTCCCTGGGCGACGAGGAACGTTTGCAGTTCCTTTTTCGTCATATCGAAGAGGTTATTCATGTCCACCCTCCTTTTTCATGCGGGCAATGAAGAAGCCGTCCAGATTGTCGCGCTGCGGCAGGAGCTGGATGAACGGGCCTTCATGACCAGGGACGGTCAGCCACTGCGTCGCATTTTCGACGTGAAATTCCGGATGGTTCTTCAAAAAGTCAGCCACAATGCGGCTGTTTTCATCATCATTCATGGTACAAGTGCTGTAGACCAGGACGCCGCCCGGGCGGACGCATTGCGAGGCGCTGTCCAGGATGCGCCGCTGCAGGGCCGGCAGGGTCCGCAGATCGCTGGGATTCTTGCGCCAGCGCAAGTCGATTTTGTGGCGCAGGACGCCGAGGCCCGAACAAGGCGCATCGACCAGGACCCGGTCGGCTTTGCCGGCATATTTCTGGCCGATGGTGCAGCCGTTCTGGAGCAGGGTCCGCACATTCTTGAGACCCAGCTTCTGGGCATTGTATTCGATGAGCCGCAGCTTATGTTCGTGGATATCGCCGCCGTAGACGACGCACGACGGGCCGCCCAGGGTAGCCAGATGGGTCGTCTTGCCGCCGGGAGCAGCGCAGACGTCGAAGACGACTTCGTGCGGCTGGGGATCGACGATATGGGCGACCAGCTGGGACGGTTCATCCTGGATGATAGCCCGGCCATCGCGGAGGCAGGTCAGCTCGTGGATGCCCGGATTGCCATCGAGATAGATGCCATCCGGCGAAATGGCAGCCGGACGGGCCGGCTGGCCTTGCTTTTCCAGCTCAGCCAACAGGTCTTCGCGACTGGTGACGGCCGTATTGACGCGCAGGCACAGTGCCGGGATGGTATCGAAATACTGGCAGAGCCGTTCTGTATCGTCTGGGCCATATTCTTCCAGCCAGCGGCGGACGAGCCAGTCCTGCTGATGATACGTCAGGGCCAGATAGGCTGTCAGGTTTTTGTCCTTATCGGGAATGATGAATTGGTCCCGCCGGCGGATACTGTTGCGCAGCATGGCATTGACGAACTTGGCCATGCCTTTATTGCCGAATTTCGTCGCCATTTTGACAGCTTCGTTGCAGGCTGCCGATTCGGGGACTTTGGTCATGCCGAAAATCTGATACAAGCCCAGGCGGATAATGGCCAGGCAGATGGGATCGAGCTTTTTCAGCTTGCGCGTACTGATCTGGGAAATGATCCAGTCCAGGTAATTGAGGCAGCGCAAGGTCCCGTAAACGAGTTCTGTATAAAAACGCCGGTCCCTGTTGGCAAATTGATGCTTCTGTATCGCCTTAGAGACGACGATATTGCTATACCCTTCGTCCCGGCAGATAGTCAGCAGGCTCTGAAAGGCAATTTCACGTACGTTCATAGATTCCTCCCTATTTCAAAAAGCACGGGTGAACAGCACAAAAGCAGGGCAACCGTCTTCTTTGCGGCAGTTGTCCCGCTTCTCTGCATGGAGTCTTGTTTATAGCCGTTCCCCAGCCGTCAAGGTCACACCCTGGAGATATTGGGCAGCAGCCATCCGCTTCCGGCTTTCCGGCTGGACTTCGCGGATGCGCAGGGCGCCGCTTCCGGTCTGGATGGTGAACTGCTTCTTGGTCACATCCAAGATGGTTCCCGGTTCGGCCCCGGTACCTTCGACGACATCAGCCGACCAGATTTTCAGGCGCTTGCCATCGTGACAGATCGTATATGCGCCGGGATGAGGATCCAGCGTCCGGATGAGCCGTTCCAGTACGACAGCATCCTGGGTCCAGTCGATCTGGGCTTCTTCCTTGGTAATTTTTGCCGTATACGTCGCCTGGCTCTCATCCTGGGCGACAGCCCGGCTTTCATAGCCCTCCAGGTCCGTCAGGACGTCGAGCAGGGTCTGGGCCCCGAGGAGGGACAATTTATCGAACAAAGTGCCCGTCGTTTCCTTGGCATCCAGGGGAATGGCCGCTTTTTTCAGCATCTTCCCCGTATCCATGCCTTCATCGAGGAGCATGATGGTCACGCCGCTTTCAGCTTCGCCGTCCTTGACAGCGTACTGGATAGGAGCCGCGCCGCGGTATTTCGGCAGCAGCGAGCCGTGGACGTTGAGGCAGCCGTATTTGGGGATGTCGAGGACGGCTTTCGGCAAAATCTTGCCGTAGGCGATGACGATGATGACATCCGGTGCCAGGCTGCGCAGCTGTTCGATGACATCGTCACGGCGCATGGAATCGGGCTGGAAAACGGGGATTCCCAGTTCCAGGGCCTTTTCTTTCACCGGCGAAAAAGTCACCTTTTTGCCCCGTCCCCGCTGCTTGTCGGGCTGGCTGTAGACGGCGGCGATATCATAACCGGCCTGGGCCAGGCTTTCCAGGGACGGGACGGAAAAATCCGGCGTCCCCATGAATACAATGCGTAACTTATCCATTAGTCCCCTACTTTCCGTAAATCCGCTGCTTTTTCGATGAACAGATGACCATAGAGATGGTCGATTTCATGCTGGAAAATGCGGGCCAGGAAGCCTTCCGGTTCATAAATGACCGTCTTGCCATGGCGCGTCAGGGAACGGACCTTGATTTTCGAAGCCCGTTCTACCTTGCCGTAATATCCGGGGATGCTCAGGCAGCCTTCGGTGTCAACGTTGGTTTCGTCCGACTTTTCCAGGATTTCCGGATTGATGAGCTCGATGAGACCATGGCCGTCGTCGAGGACGATGAGCTGCAGCGATTCATTGACCTGCGGTGCGGCTAAGCCGACGCCTTCAGCAGCATACATCGTTTCTGCCATGTCGTCGAGCAATTTCTTTATATGTTTATTCACTTTTGTAACGGGTTTCGCCGTCGCTTTTAAGACGGGGTCACCGGCTTTAATAATATTGAGTACTGCCATATAACTTTCACCTCATTGTAATAGTAAAAATGCTTATTCTGTTTTATTATATAACAAATCTGACATTTTTGCTATCATATCTTTTTAGGAAACGGCGGGACGCCCGTTTCTGCCCGATGGAGGAATGAGTTCATATGCCTGACGGGCTCGCCACGTGCGAGCCCCTACCATTATGTAATGCTAGGTCGCCATGATTACATGGGGTCGATGTCGATGATGACGCCGGTCTGCCAACAGGCCGGAAGGTGCTGCATGGCTTTTTTTATGGCTGTCAGGTCTTTCCCGGTCAGGGAGAGGACGACGCGGTACTTATTGCGTATCTTCTTGATGACGTCTTCGTAGGGGCCAATGACGGCGACTTCATCACCGTGGTCCTGATTCCAGCTGTTCAAGGCCGCTGCGACGTCGTTGGCTTTGCGCCAGACCTGTTCTTCCGATTCATCTTGGACTAAAATCTTGGCCATTTCCTGAAAAGGTGGATAGCCCAATTCTTTCCGGAACTGGATTTCCTGGTCATAAAAGGCCCGGTAATCTTGGTGGGCGGCGCACTGAATGACGTAATGGTCCGGTGCATAAGTCTGCATGACGACGCGGCCTGGGATATCGCCGCGACCAGCCCGGCCGGCTGCCTGGGTCAGTAGCTGAAAGGTCCGTTCCCCAGCCCAGTAAGCCGGAATATTGAGCAGGCTGTCTGCCGACAAGATGCCGACGGCACTGACGCCGGGAAAATCATGACCTTTGGCAACCATCTGCGTCCCCAGGAGAATATCGTATTCGTGGCGGCGGAAGGCTTCGATGATGCGGTCACCGCTGTGCTTGCGGCTCGTCGTGTCCTGGTCGAGGCGGATGATGCGGGCTGCCGGCAGGAGTTCGTGGAGCTGGGCTTCCACTTTTTCCGTACCGCTGCCAAAGAACTTGATATACTTGCTGCCGCAGGAAGGACAGACGGTAGGAATCGGCTTTTCGGCATCGCAGTAATGGCAGCGCAGATGAGCTGCCTGGCGATGGTAGACCATGGCCACATCACAAGTGTCGCACTTGACGACGTAGCCGCACTTGCGGCACATGACGAAGGTCGAGAAACCGCGGCGGTTGAGGAGAATGATGGCCTGCTGACGGGCTGCCAAGGTCTCTTCCAAGAGAGTGAGCAGGGCATCGGAGACGACGCGGTAATTGCCCCGGGCCAGCTCATCCCGCATGTCGACGACCTGGACAGCCGGCAGCGGGCGATGGCCGACTCGTTCTTTTAGTTCGACCAGGACGTATTCTCCCTGCAAGGCTCGATAATAGTCAGCTAGCGCCGGCGTCGCGCTGCCCAGGACGACGGGGCAGCCGTAATACGCGGCCCGCTGGCGGGCGACGGCGACGGCATGATAGCGCGGCGCCTCGTCCTGCTTGTACGAGCTGTCGTGGGCTTCGTCGACGATGAACAAACCGATGGACTGAGCCGCCGCGAAGACCGCCGACCGGGCACCGATGCAGATATGACTCGTCCCGTTCTGCATGCGCAGCCAGTTGTTGCGCTTCTCCCCCTGGGACAGCTGGCTGTGCATGACGACGACATCGTCGCCGAAACGGCGCAGGAAGCGGCGGACAATCTGGCCGGTCAAGGCGATCTCCGGCACTAAGACGACGACCTGTTTCCCTTTTTTCAGGGCCTGGCTGGCTAACTGCATGTAGATTTCTGTCTTGCCGCTGCCGGTGATACCGTGGAGGACGTAGGTTTTACTATACTCATCGCTTCCGATAACCTGTAATGCCTGTTGCTGTTCCGCTGTCAAGGAAAAAGCTTCGTCCCGGGCAAGGCTCGGTAAGATATTCGTCGTCCTGGCCGGCCGCTGGCTCCAGCGGGCCAATCCCGTCGCACAGAGGCGGCGCATGAGATCGCGGCTGTAGCCTTGTCCCTGCCAATAAGAGACAGGGCCTTCGCCCTTGGCTTTCAAGGCCTGGAGCAGTTCCTGCTGACGGCGACGGCCATGAAGAATAGCTTCCGTATCGTCGGCAGCAAAAGAAAGCCAGTCTTCCATCTTGTCGGCAATCTGGTTCTTATAACAAATCCGGCTGGTCAGGACCTGGCTGGCCAAAGCCTTCTCGACAAGGTCTTGGCCGAACCGGCGGCTCAGTGCGCCTTTTTCACAGCGCCCTTTTCCGGCCACATAGGTTTGTAGCCGCGCTTCGTCCGCTGTCTGCGGCTGAGCCGGTCCGGCCGATACGACATCGCGGCGGGCCAGTCCTTTCTTATCGATCATGAACAGGCGCAGGGCATCGGACAAGTTGCAGACGTAGTAATCGCGGATCCAAAGGGCCGTGCGGATCATCTCTTCCTGGAAGCCGGTCTGCGTCGAGAGCAGGCCTTCAATGGGCTTCAGCGTGAAATCAGCCGGCTCCGCCAGGTGTTCCTGCAGGGCGACGACGATTCCTTCTTCCCGGCGATGACCGAAAGGCACGAGGACGCGGCTGCCGACGCGGACAGCCATCCCCTCGGGGACGATATAGGAAAAGGTCTGCTGCAGCCGCTTCGCCGTCGTATTGATGATGATTTCAGCAAACAAAGAAACACCTCCGTAGTTCGTAGTTCGTGGTTTGTGGTTCGTAGGGGCCGTCCTGTCAAGGCGGCCCGCAAACAATGACACTTAAAAAGGGACCGCGCAGTGATGCGACAGTCCCCTTTTTTTGGATGTTCAGTTTATCGAACCGCCTCTTATAAGCCGGCTTCTTTGCGGAGCGTATCGGCTTTGTCTGTCTTTTCCCAAGGCAGGTCGAGGTCGTTGCGGCCGAAGTGGCCATAGGCAGCGGTCTGTTTGTAAATCGGGCGCTGCAAGTCGAGCATGGCGATGATGCCAGCCGGACGAAGGTCGAAGTTCTTTTCAATGAGTTCGACAATCTTTTCGTTCGGGACTTTGCCCGTGCCGAAGGTTTCGACGTGGATGGAAACCGGGCGGGCTACGCCGATGGCATAAGCCAGCTGGATTTCGCATTTGTCAGCCAAGCCGGCAGCGACGACGTTCTTGGCGACGTAACGAGCTGCATAGGCAGCCGAACGGTCGACTTTTGTGGGGTCCTTGCCGGAGAAAGCACCGCCGCCATGACGAGCCATGCCGCCATAGGTATCGACGATGATCTTGCGGCCCGTGAGGCCCGAGTCACCCTGGGGACCGCCGATGACGAAGCGGCCTGTCGGGTTGATGAAGAGTTTCGTCTTGTCGTCGAACAAGCCTTCCGGAAGTTCCGGCTTGATGACGAATTCGAGGAGATCGCTTTCAATCTGTTCGCGGCTGACTTCCGGGCTGTGCTGTGCCGAAATGACGATGGTGTCGATGCGGACGGGTTTGCCGTCTTCATATTCGACAGTGACCTGAGTCTTGCCATCGGGACGGAGATACGGCAGGGTACCGTTTTTGCGGACCTTTGCCAGGCGGCGGGCCAAACGGTGTGCCAAAGAAATGGGCAGCGGCATGTAGTCGTCCGTTTCGTTGGAAGCATAGCCGAACATCATGCCCTGGTCGCCAGCGCCGATGGTATCGAACTTATCTGTATTGCCTTCCTTCTTTTCCAAGGCGTCATCGACGCCCATAGCGATATCCGGAGACTGTTCGTCCAAGGAGACGAGGACGCCGCAGGTATCGCAGTCAAAGCCGTATTTAGCGCGGGTATAACCGATATCGCGAATCGTTTCGCGGACGATGTGCGGAATATCGACGTAGCACGTCGTAGAGATTTCGCCGACGACGTGTACCATGCCGGTCGTTACCAAGGTTTCGCAGGCAACGCGGGCGTTTTTATCTTTTGCAAGAATGGCATCCAAAATGCTGTCCGAAATCTGGTCGGCCATTTTATCGGGATGGCCTTCGGTGACGGATTCGGATGTAAAGAATTCACGATTTTTAGCCATGAGTGATCCTCCTTAAAAAAAATTCCCCTCATCCATGACTTCATGAGAGGGGCTTCTAATCCCCATCTGCCAGTATATCACTGCTGGAATTAGCACCTTTCATAGCTGAAGGTTGCTGCGACATCACAGGGCCAGTCCCTCCGTCGTCTCTTGATGGTTCTTTATTTGTTTTGCTCATCCATTATAATTCAAGTCTGCCTATTTTGCAAGTATTTTTTATCTTTTCCCGCCAGAAGACCCCCACCTCTTAGGTGGGGAATGAATGGCGGTGCTTGAGTGGGTTCAATGCCCGTAAAAAGCACAAAAACGCTGTAACTCATCTTGAAAATCATCACTATTCCCCATATAATAATCATATAATAAAAAGGAGGTGAAAAATGTGTATCTTACTCAATCAAATGTCATCAGAAGTCTTTCCAAAGAAGAATATGCCATGCTGCGGGAGATGTGCCAATACAGCAACAACCTCTACAACGTGGCTCTCTACAACATCAGGCAATACTATTTCCAAGAGAAGAAGTTCTTGAAATACGAAGAAAATTACCATGTCTGCAAGGAAAACGAAAACTACGGTCTGTTGCAGGCTGGCGTATCTCAGCAGATATTGAAGGTTGCTGACCGCAGTTTCAAGTCATTCTTCAATCTCATAAAAAAGGCAAAATCAGGAGAATATCGCTTCAAGGACATCAAAATGCCTCACTATCGGGAAAAAGGCGGCATGTTCAACCTGATTCTTTCCACGAACGCCATAAACGTAAAAGATGGATTCTTGACGATTCCCATGAGTCGGGGATTTTCTAAACGGCATGGCCGTAAGCCAATCAAAATCCCTTTCCCTGCAAGACTGAAAGAAAAAACTATCAAGGAAGTCCGTATCTGCCCCGTATATAATGGCAGATACTTCAAAATCCAGTATTGCTATCTTCAGGAGAAAGAACCTCAAGACGTTTCGCCGGACAATGTCCTTGCTATCGACATCGGTCTTGAAAATCTGGCAACTTGCGTGACCAACACTGGGACGGCGTTCATCATGGACGGGCGTAAACTTAAATCAATCAACCAGTATTGGAACAAGCAGAAAGCCTACTATCAGGGGATTGCCGACAAACAAGGACAGAAGAAAACGCACCGGCTCTATGCCTTAGCAAGAAAACGCAACAATCGGACACAGGACTACCTCCGCAAGGTTGCCCGCTATATCATCAACTACTGTATCGAACACCGTATCGGAACCATCGTCTGTGGTTATAACGGTGACTTTAAACGTAGTATCGACCTGGGTAGGATAACCAACCAGCAGTTTACGCAAATCAGTTTCGGTAATCTGCGTGAAACACTGGAAGGACTTTGCGAGCGTTACGATATGCAATATATCGAACAGGAAGAGTCTTACACTTCTCAAGCAAGTTGCTTGGATTTGGACGATATTCCTGTCTATAATCCTGAACAGCCGTATACCGGCACGTTCAGTGGGAAGCGTATCCACCGTGGCTTGTACCAGTTCGCCGATGGCAGGATGGCCAACGCGGATGTGAATGGAGCATACAACATACTCCGTAAAAGTAAGCAGAACTTCGATTTCGAGGGACTGTGTAAGGGGCTTTTGGACAGCCCTTTGAGAATAAGGATATCCTGACAGCTAACTCCTTTGGGATAGGTTGTCAGGCGTTAGTCCATGTATCAAACTTCTCAAGAATCTCCCGCTTCTATAAGCGGGAGAGGTTCAAAATGTCTACAGAAGATAGAAAGGATGATAGATATGGCCAAATTGCGGCCTAGAGATATATTCTTCAACGACCCTTATTTTGATTATGCCACCTGCAGCAAACCCGGCGACCTGCGGCTGGCTAAGCGAGTCGAAGTATTCGGCAAGTGGTATAAGACCCCAAACCTGGTGACGACCCTCCTGTCCCAGGAACGGCTGACCTTCAGCCGCTACACCGGCACGGACAAGGAAGACGCCCTGGTCCTGCGGATCTACGAACGGACGGCAGACCGGCTGCTCATTAATACGTATTATACGTCCCAACAAAACCCGGAAGAAATCTACGCCGGCACGATTCACCTCGAACGCTACGACATGGCGCAGACCATGGAATCCTTTTCCTATATGGGCATCATCGACCTGCTCATGCTCCAGACGGATAGCCAGATTCTTGAGCTGACCAACGTCTTTGAAGATGTACAGATGGCCAAGCACGCTGTGGCCCACGCCCTGGGCATTTATCTTATGGCCATCTGCGACCAGCCCTGGTCTGACGAAGCCGTCACAGGCGGCCAGGAAACGCCAGCCATGATGATGGGCAAGGAAAAAGAAGAACTTCAGCAGCTGCGAGAGGAAAAGGCCCAGATGGACGCCGATAAGGAAGAGCTCTTGCGCCTGCGCCTGGAAGCCAAGAACCGGACGACGGTCCTGGCCGAACTGGAACGGCTGCGCCAGGAATTAGAAAGCGAACGGGCCGGCCGCGAACAGGAGCGCAAGCAATATGAAGACCGCATCCGCAAGCAGGAACAGTATATCGAAAAGATCAAGGAAACGGCATCCGGCCAAATCGCCGAACTCCTGGCCCTGCGCAAGGAACTCAACAAGCGTCAGGTACGGCCGGACCTTTCCAGCGGACAGGCGCACCGGAAAGTGACGCCTCAGGAAGCGTCTCGGTCGGCCCGGGACCCGGAAGACCGCGGCCTGGACCTGCCTTCCTTCATGACCCAGCGCGACTATACGCGTCAGCTCGACCGCTTCCTCACGGGGCGCCAGCTTGCCCTGGCCGGCGGCGACCCAGACTGGCAGCGCCGCATTCAGCGCCGTTTCGGGGCCGTCGTCATCATCAGCGGCCAGCCGGGAGATGATCGGATGCTCAAAGAATCGGCACTCTTAGTCATCAACATGGAAGACGGCAAGACGCCGCTCATCCGCTGGGCCATTACGGAAGCCAAAGAAAAAGGCTGTCCCATCCTCCCCATCGGCCCGACCAACCTCAACGGCTTCGCCAAAGCCATCGTAGGGCGGGTTAGTGGTTAGTGGTTCGTGGCTCGTGGCGGGCCGCCCTTTGGGACGGCCCCTACAACATTAAAACCATCTGCTAACCCCTAACTACTAGCCACTAGCCACTAAAAAGGACTGTCGCATATGCGACAGTCCTTTTTCTGCAACCTACAAACTCTCATCAACCCTGTTTTTTCGCCATGATAGCCGCAGCGCGGGCTACGATGATGGCAGCGAGTTCGTCTTTATCCATTTTATCTAATTTTTCCATAGAGCCGTCCGGGAAAAGCAAGGTGGCGATGTTCGTCGTCCCTTTGAAGCCGGCCCCTTCGGCACTGACGTCGTTGGCGACGAGCATGTCGAGGTTCTTCTTCTTGAGCTTCTTCGTACCGTATTCGATGACGTTCGTCGTTTCAGCGGCAAAACCGACCAGGGTCTGATGGGTCTTGCGCTGGCCCAGGCCATAGAGGATATCGGGATTCTTGGCCATTTCAAGGGTCAAGGTATCGTCGTTCTTCTTAATCTTGTTTTCTGCCGGATGAGCCGAACGGTAATCGGCAACCGCTGCCGATTTGATGACCAGGTCACAGTCATCGTAATAGGAGTCGACGGCGGCTTTCATGTCGCGCGTACTGCCGACATCGACGCGGCGGGCCAGGCCGACCGGCGTCTTGAGGTTATCCGTCGTCCCGGCGACCAATGTGACTTCTGCGCCGGCCATGACGGCAGCCTTGGCGATGGCAAAACCCATGCGGCCGCTGGAATGATTGCCGATGAAGCGGACCGGATCGATGGATTCCCGCGTACCACCAGCCGTGACGAGGACCTTCTTGCCTTTCAGGAGGTCGTTGCGGCAGGCCAGGAGTTCGATATAATCGACGATGGTATCCGGTTCGGGCAGGCGGCCGACGCCGTCGATGCCACAGGCCAGATGGCCGCTGTCAGGTTCGATGAAATGGTAGCCGAATTTCTTCAGCTTGGCCATATTATCCTGGGTAATAGGATTCAGATACATATTCGTATTCATTGCCGGTGCGATGAGGACCGGTGCCGTCGTAGCCATGACCGTCGTCGACAGCATGTCATCGGCAATGCCGTTGGCGATCTTGCCGATGATATCAGCCGTCGCCGGGGCGATAACGAAGACGTCGGCCCAGCGGGCCAGGGCGATGTGTTCTACGTTAAATTCGGGTACATCGTCGAACATGGATACGGCAACGGGATTGCCCGAGATTTCCCGCATCGTCAGCGGCGTGATCAGTTTCGTCGCATGGTCGGTCATGATGCATTTGACTTCAGCACCCTGCTTGCGGAGCTGGCTGGCAATGGATGCGGCTTTAAAAGCAGCGATGCCGCCAGTGATACCTAAGACAATCTTTTTCTTTTCCAAGCTCATGGAAAACACCTCCGTGTTATTTAATGCCGTCACGTGGTGCTTCATACGTGATCTTGCCCTGGTCGATTTCTTCCATGGCAATGGAAACTACTTTCGTCGTATCGACGTCGACGAGGGGTTCGTCGCCATCGGTGAGCTGACGGGCCCGTTTGGCAGCCAGCGTAACCAGCGTGTACTTGCTGTCTACTTTAGTCATCAAGGATTCGAGGGTCGGTTTAATTAACATAGTTCATCTCTCCTATTATTTGTACAATTCTTTCGTATGGGCGATGCGATGGGCATTGCGCGTCACTTTACACTGTTCGGCTTTCAAGATGGACGCCGCTTCATCGACGGCTTTCTCTAGTTCGTCGTTGACGATGACGTAATCATAGCGGTCGATCCAGTCCAGTTCTGCCCGGGCCTTGGCCAGCCGGCCGGCGATGACGTCGTCCGAATCGGTCTGACGGCCGCGGAGGCGTTTTTCCAGGACGTCCCGGCTGGGCGGTACGATATAGATGAAGACGCCTTGGGGATACCGTTTCTTGACCTGCATGGCCCCTTGGATGTCGATTTCCAGCATGACGTGTTTGCCTTCTTCCAGCATCTGATAAACGTACTTCTTCGGCGTGCCGTAGTAATGGTCGTAGACCTTGGCATGTTCCAGGAAGGCATCTTCTGCCAGGAGCTGCTCGAACCGCGCGTTATCGGCAAAATAATAATTGACGCCGTCCACTTCCCCAGGACGGGGTTTTCGGGTCGTCATGGAAATAGAATATTGAATATTCGGGAACTGTTCCCGCAGAGCGGAACAAATCGTCCCCTTGCCGGCTCCGGACGGGCCGGACACAACGATGAGCAATCCGGAATCATTCATGACACAACTACTCCTTTTCTTCTTCCCCTGCTTCCGTATCCTCTTCCAGGACGGCATCACTGCCGGCAGGGACGATGCGATGGGAAATCGTTTCCGGCTGCAAGGCCGATAAGATGATCCAGCCGTTATCCATGACCAGGACCGACCGGGTCTTGCGGCCAAAGGTCGCATCGATGAGGGTATTCCCATCACGGGCGTCCTGGACGAGGCGCTTGATGGGCGCCGATTCAGGACTGATGATGGCCACGACTTTGTCACCCATGACGACATTGCCGAAGCCGATATTTAATAAATTAAAGTTCATCATTCGATATTCTGCACCTGTTCGCGAATCTTTTCGATTTCATTCTTGAGCTGCAGGACCGCTTCGGTCACGGCCAGGTCGCCGGCTTTAGAGCCGATGGTATTGGTCTCGCGGTTCATTTCCTGGATGAGGAAATCGAGCTTGCGCCCTACTTCACCGGAACTCTGGAGCATCGTGTGCAGCTGGTTCAGATGGCTGCGGAAACGGACGACTTCTTCCGTGAAATCGACTTTATCCGAATAAATGGCCACTTCCTGCAACAGCCGGTCCTCGTCGGGAACGGCGGCCTGGACCTTGTCCATGAGGGCCAGGATTTTCTTTTCCAGCCGTTCTTCATAGGCCTGGACGATGAGGTCCTTGCGGCTGGCAATAGTTTCGACAAGGGACGCCATCTTATCAGCCCGGCTGAGGAGATCCCGGCCGATATTGGCTCCTTCCCGTTCGCGCATGGCGACCATGCTGTCCAGGGCTCCCTGCAGGGCCGCTTCAAAGGGCGGCCAGCTGGCCTCGGCGTCGATAGCCGGCGGCGTCTGGACGAACCAGTCCTTGGTCAGGGACGTCACATCGCCGAGGGTCACGGCCTTGCCGGCAAAAAAGCGGTCGTTCACGTCCTGCAGGGCCGTCTTGACGGCGCCTAAGGCAGCGTCATCGACGCGGACATCAGGCGCTGCCGGATCCAAATCCTGTACGGTGACGAAGACATCGACCTTGCCCCGCTTTAGGACGGCCTTGATGCCGCTGCGCAGCCGGTCTTCCAGGGCCAGGTAGGCGTGAGGCATACGGATATTCAATTCCAAAAAACGTTGGTTCACAGCGCGCATTTCAATGGTGACAGCCAGCTTCCCGTCATTGCCGGAACCGCTGCCAAACCCAGTCATACTTCGCATTTACGAACCCCCTTATTATTTATTCAATATCTCATTATACCCTAGATGGCTTGATTTTTGCAATATTTTACCACAAATTAAGCAAATAACCATCGCCTCAAACATCATACATCAAACCTCAAACGATAAAAGGCAACCTTTCAGTCAGCTTCGCTGACAGCTCTCCTATGAGGAGAGCCTACGACCTGCCCCTACGAGCCACGAATCATTATTTTTTCGGTTCTACCATATAGGTCGTCTGGTCGGTGAAGATGACGTAGCCTGGAACGGCGTGGGCCGGCTTTTTGACGTGGCGCACGAGGGTGCAGTCGACTTCGACTTTCGAGCTTTCCCGGGCCTTGCTGTAGTACGCTGCCAGCTGGGCCGCCCGTTCGATCTGGGCGTCGGTCGGCGTCACGTTGTGACAGGCCAGGATGACGTGCGAGCCGGGCTGGTTCTTGACGTGGAACCAGAGGTCGTAAGGATGGGCCTTCTTCAAGGTCAGGAAGTCGTTCTGGCGGTTGTTGCGGCCGACCCAGATGTCCAGGCCGTCGTCTTTGAGGGTCAAGATGTCCTGGGCCGATTCTTTCTTGAGCTTGTCCCGGTTATGGCCGCTGATGAGGTTCATCTGCTTCATTTCCGCTTTGATGTCGGCAATTTCATCTTTGGTGCTCGTATTTTCCAAGGCGTATTCCAGAGAATAGAGGTAATCCAGGTGTTTCTGGTTCTCTTCGTGGAGCTGAGCCGACATCTGCTTGCGGTTGCGCATCTTTGTATAGCGCTTGTAATAGCGATTGGCATTGTCAGTCATGGAATAGGCCGGATTCAAGGGGATGGTCACCTTTTCCTGGGCTTCGGACAGGAGATTTTGGACGGTCACTTCTTTTTCATGGTCGTGCTTTTCATAGGCGTAGATCATGAGCAAGTCGCCATAGAGCTTGTACGTGTCCATCTTTTTCGTTTCTTTCATTTCGCTGGCAATGCGCTTGATCTTGCGCTTCTGCTTTTCGATGAGCTTGCCCACTTTCTTCTGGAGCTGTTCCTGTTCGCCGTTGAGGCTGCGGTGCGTAGCCTGGTATTCGCTGAGGTATGTCTCGATGAGGCTGAAGTGGCGCCGCGGATATGGGGCCAGGCTGTGCAGTTCCAGCGGGAAAATGACTTCCTTGCCCTTGACCGTATAGACGTAGGCTCCCGACATGCCTTCCAGGCGCTTGCCAAAGGCTTCGACAGTACGGCACCAGGCAAAGCGGTCTGCTGGAGACAAATCCCCGACGGTACGCGCCGCGTCGATGCCCGAATCATAAGACAGTTCGTTGAGGACAATCGTGCTCATGCCATTGAAGCGCTTGAGCATCCACGTCTTGAGCGGTTCGTCTGTTCCCGTTTCCATCATATCCGTCAGTTCCTGCGCCGAAAAAGCAAAGGGATCCATGCGCATGAAGTTCGGCGGGAAGGCATACGGTTCCTTGGGCGCGATGGTCCGCAAGGCCTGTTTATTTTTACCCGTCTTGATGAGGGCTTCGATGATGGTACCGTCTTCGGTGAAGATGACGTTGCTGTATTTCCCCATGAGTTCGACGTGGATTTTGCGCGTCACCAGGCAGCCCGACATGTCGAGGACGTCGACGGCGATTTCGATGAGCCGGTCCAAGTGCAACTGGGCAATAGAGGCGATGCGGCCGTTTTCATAGTATTTGCGCAGGAACATGCAAAGCCCTGTCGGAATGTCCGGCGTCGGCGGCATCGTATCGGCGACATACAAGCGCGGCGAATCGTCCAGGGTGATGACCAGGTGGTGGATACCCGTATCGTTGAAAACGCGGAAGTAGAGGGACCGGGCATCGAGCTGATAAATCTTAGAAATCTGGCCGCCCTTGAGGATGTCAGCCAGTTCGTTAGTAATGCAATGTAATGTGATACCATCCAGATTCATGATGATACCTCCTTATCATAATTCTCACTGAAACAAACAATCTTTTTAATCATACCATGTTTTGCCGCGTCCTGTGAAGGGGCGCCTTGAATGAGCCAAAAAAAGAAACTGTTGCATTAAGCAAAAAATGCATAATGCAACAGCTTCTTTTTCACTGCTTCAAATACCAGCTCAATGGCTGGGCTTTGGCGGCGGGGTTATTGTTTTGCTGATCCTTAGCCGCGGCAAAGATGAGGGAATCACGGTACATCCTGGCTACGGTCTCTAAGGTTTCCAGGCGGTAAAAGGCCTGGGTCAGATTTTGGCCGACGGTAGCAGCGCCGTGACGTTCCATGAGGAAGACATCCGCCCCTTCTGCGGCTTCGGCACAGGCTAGGGCCAGGGCTTCCGATCCCGGCGGCGCATAGGGTACGGTCGGCACCGGTCCCAGGACCAGGGCTCCTTCGGTGACGATGTCTGGCCGGAAGGGGATGCCGGCTACGGTCAGAGCCGTTGCCGTGATGGGATGGGCGTGGATGATGGCCTTTACGTCATCTCGCTTCCGATAAATTTCCAAATGGAGGGCCGATTCGGACGACGCCTTCCCCGTCCCTTCCAAGACATGGCCGTCGAGGTCGACGACGAGCATGTGCTTGGGCTTCAGCTCTCCTTTCGGCACGCCTGACGGCGTAATGACGATGGCCCCGTCGCTGCGGCGGAAACTGATATTGCCATCGCAGGCCGTGACCAGGCCGGCTTCTTTCATCTGGGCGCCGATGCGGCACAGTGTTTTCTTGGTATCCACTCTCCCTGCCCCCTTTTAGCGCATGGACGGCATATTGCGGCCGTTATAGATTTCCAGCATTTCCTGATGTACTTGACGGCGTATCTGCTGCTGCTGGCGCGGCGTCAAGTCGTCCTTGGTGATGTTGAACAAATAATTATCCAAATCGAAATCGTGGAGGACCATCTTGGTATGGAAGATGTTTTCCTGGTAGACGTTGACATCAATCATGTCGTAACGGTTACGCGTCGCCGGGGCGATGTAATTCTGGATGGAATTGATGCGGTGATCGATGAACAGCTTCTTGCCGTTCATATCGCGCGTAAAGCCGCGGACACGGTAATCGAGGGTGACGATGTCCGAATCGAAGCTGTCCAGGAGATAATTCAAGGCATTGAGCGGCGAAATGCGGCCACACGTCGAGACGTCGATATCAGCCCGGAAAGTCATGATGCCCTTTTGGGGATGGCTTTCGGGATAGGTATGGACCGTCAAGTGGCTCTTGTCGAGATGACAGACGACGTCGGCATCGTTCACTTCTTCTTCGGAAATGAGGATGGTGACGCTGGCCCCTTGCGGGTCGTAATCCTGACTGGCCACATTGAGGATGTGCGCGCCGATGATATCCGACACGTTGCGCAGGAGCTGGGTCAGCCGTTCGGCATTATACTGTTCATCGATGTATTCGATGTACTGGCGGCGTGACTCGTCACTGACAGCATAGCAAATGTCATACATGTTGAAGCTCAGGGTCTTGGTCAGGTTGTTGAACCCGTAGAGCTTGAGTTTATTATTTTTCATGAATTTCCCCCACCCATTCCTGCAAGAGTTACCGTTTGATTCGTTCGATCTCGCGAAAAGCGACATCTTTAATAGCCCCGTCTTCGATGGACACGATGGCATACGTCCCCTGCCGGTTGTCCCGGGGCAGGCCGATGCTGCCGGGATTGACGACCCATAAATCGCCTTCAGTCTTGATGAAGCGGCGGTGCGTATGGCCAAAAGCGACGAGATCCGCCTGATGCTGGCGGCCCAGCTCGACGAGCTTCTGCCAGCGCCGTTCGCCATACCACTGACAGCCGTGGATGGCGACGATGCGGATGCCGCCGACGGTAATGCAGCGACATTCGGGATCGTTCGTACGGGTCATATAGTCGTTATTGCCCAGGACGGCGTAGACCGGGACGCCCGTATAGATGGCCAGGTCTTCGCCGTCATCGCAGTAGTCGCCGCAATGGATCCAGGCAGCGACGTCCGGTGCCGTATCGGCCATGCGCGACAGACATTCAAAGCGGCCGTGGCTGTCACTGACCAGGCCGACGCGGACCGTACTCATGACAAGGCCTCGACGAGCTTTTTCAAGGCTTTGCCGCGATGGCTGATTTCATTCTTTTCGGCCATGGACAGCTCTGCCATGGTCTTGCCCTTGTCGGGTACGTAAAACAGCGGATCATAGCCGAAGCCGTTCTGGCCGGCATAGAAGTCGCGCAGGATGCCGTCACAGCTCCCTTCAGCCGTCACCGTCTGGCCGTCCGGCCAGATGAGGACGAGGGAACAGATGTAGTGGACCGTCCGCTGTTCCGGCGGAAAGGCGGCCAAGTCGGCGATGAGCTTCTGGTTATTGGCTTCATCGTCGCAGTCCGGGCCGGCATAGCGCGCCGAGTAGACACCGGGCCGGCCGCCGAGGGCGTCGGCGGCAATGCCCGAATCGTCCGCCAGGCAGGGCAGGCCGGTAGCCTTCATGTAATACGTCGCTTTGAGCAGGGCATTTTCGGCAAAGGTCGTCCCCGTCTCTTCCGGTTCGGTGATGTCGGCGATGACGTCGTGGACGGAGACGGCTTCGTAGCCCAAAGGTTCCAGGATGCTCTTGAACTCCCGGATTTTTCCGGCATTATGCGTTGCCAGTACGATTTTTTCTGCCACAGGCCTTTCTCCTTAGTCCTTATTCCGGTTCTTGACGAACTGGGCGTAATTCTTGATGACGACGATTGGCGTCTTCTGGGATGCATTGCCGAAGGGGTTGTCGATGAGGATCTTGGCGATTTCCTTCGGGTTCAGGCCTTTGCTGTGGCCGAGGACAGCCGAACGCTTGAGGTCGTTGACGTCAGCGACGACGGCGCCGTAGCAGCCCATGCGCTGTTTGATCTTTTCAGCCACTTTATCCGGTTCAGCCGGGCCGTAGACGATGCATTTATCAAAAGGCGGCATCGTGCCGGTGACATCGTCTGTCAGCGAGGCCTGGCGGCATTTGGCATACCATACGCCATTCTTGCCGACGAGTTTGGCCAGGAAGCCGACGAAGAACCAGAACATCATCTTCCATTCGCCTTCCAGGTTCATGGCTGCCTGCATGCCATAGAGGCTGGCCATGCTGCCTTCGCCGGGGACGAAGCGGCGCATGAGGCGGGCCTGCCACGACGGCGTCAGTTCTTCCGGGCGGGTGTAGCGGCGCTGGGTAATGGCGACGACACTTTCGGCCGAGCAGACCAGATCATCCGGGCTGACGATGTCTTTCGCATATTCTTCAATGACATCGACAATATCATCTTTATCCGTAAGGATTCTCGTTTTTACAGGTACTAATTCTAATTCTGCCATCTCGTTAAAACCTCCTAGTTCTGTTCCAATGCGTGCTGTACTTCCGAAGCCTTCAAGGTGATGCGGGCTTTATGGATGTACCATTCGCTGCGGGAAACGACCTGATATACCAAATCGATTGGCATGTCAGGGAAGGTCTTCAAGTCTTCGCGGATATTGCCGTCTTTGCTGACCAGGGCGATGGTGACGCGGATCATGCCTTTGTCGCCAGGGTTGAAGATGACCGATTCCCAATAATTATCATCGCGTTCAGCGGCTTTATTGGCCAGCTGGGAATGGACGATGACTTTGTCATACTGTTCGCGGGGCAGCAGGGTCCGGGGATAGAAGTCCATGATGGTGCCGAGCTGACGGCCGGCATTGTGGATGGGCACTTCCGTTTCAAAGACAGCCGTATCCTGAGTCATCTGCTTCAGTTCGAACGGTTTACGGCGGCGGGCTTCAATGACGAAGCGGGCATCGCCCTGCCGCCAGGCAAAGAGGCGGAATAAAAGGTACAAGACAGCGACAATGCCGATGACGGCAATGACAACATTGAGTAAGACATAGAAAAACACGACGCAAGACTCCTTTTGTATAATATTTTAATAACCATTAAGTGAGGGAAATTTCTTCAGCCGTAAATTCATTGGCCGGGATGAGATGCTGGGCCAGGCGGGACCCGCGGCCACTCTCTGCCGTAAAGCACAGGCGGAGGTTCCCCGGTTCCGGCTGCTTATTGAGGAGGCCGTCCTTTTTCAGGACGGCCAGCGTTTCCAGGGCCATTTCGTGAGCGGGATCGACGAAGGCGATGGAATCACCGCAGAGCTCTTCGAACAAGGGCTGGACAAAGGGAAAATGGGTGCAGCCGAAGATGGCCGTATCGGCGCCGGAATGAAGGACCGGTTCCGTATAGCGCTTCAAGGGCTCGCGGATTTCCGGGCCGTCGAGGACGCCCCGTTCGATGAGATTGGCCAGGGCCGGGCAGGACTGTTCGACGATTTCGATGTCCGGATCCATGGCAGCCGCCACTTTGCGATGACTGTGATTGGCGATGGTGAGCGGCGTAGCAAAGACGGCGATCTTTTTGGTCGCACTGATTTCCCGGGCCGTCCGCAGTCCCCGGCTCATGCCGATGAGGGGATACGGCACTTCCCGGACGACCGTATCATAGGCGACGGCGGTCACGGTGTTGCAGCCGATGGCGACGAGCTTGACGCCCTGGGCCGTCATGAAACGGAGGATGTCCCGCGTATAGGCCAGGATTTCCTCCGGCGTCCGCGTCCCGTAAGGGTTGCGCTTGGTATCGCCGACATAGATGATATTTTCATGAGGCAGCAGCATCCGCAGCTTGGCGACGACCGTCAGGCCGCCGACGCCGGAATCAAAGACGCCAATAGGCTGTGCATTACGTTCCATGGACCCCTCCCCCGGCCTGGGCAGCCGCTTTGTCTTCGGCATACATGGCCTGTAACTTCTTATAATCGGCCTCATCGAGGCGGGCAACTTTGCCGCTGTCCTTGTGGGCAAAGACATTCTGCGTCGTCCCCGTCGCCAGCAGGCGGTGGTCATCGTGATGGACGATGCGGTACGAAAAGACCATCTGCGCCTGGCTCAGCTTGACCAGCCGCGTCTCGATATCGATGGTATCGGCATAGTTGATGGGGCTGATGTACTCGCAGGACACGCTCTTGATGGGATAGGAAATGCCCTGGTCCAGCAAGGCGAACAAATCGATGCCGGCAGCTGCCAGGTATTCACAGCGGCCGCACTCGAACCAGCGGATATGATTGGAATGATGGGCAATGCCCATCATGTCGGTCTCATAGAACCGCACTTTTTCAACAACAGTAATCATAAGTTCTTAACTCCTAACTTTATGCATCTCTCATTATGCACACGCATACTATTTTACGATGAGGAAGTATGTTTGTCAAAGGAAAAAGAGCTGTCCACGACAGCTCTTTTTCCCCAGCCTTCACACATGGACACGGAAGAACGGGAACATATGACGTACTTTTTCACGGTGTTCCGGTTTGACATAAGTCCCGGCCAGGCGCAGGGCCGCGGCGACGACGGCCGCATCATCGAGCCAGCCGAACCCGGCAAAGACATCGGGCACGAAATCAAAGGGCAGGATGACATACCCCAAGGCCCCCATCAGGGCCAGTTTGATGAACTTCGGCGTGTCTTCATCCTGCATGCAGTAAAAAATCGTCAGGAGCTTCGGCAAAAAGTGGACCTTTCTCCCTGTCTTGCGGATAAAAGTGACAAACTTGCCAGGCGTATAAAAACGTGCAAAAAAGCGCAGTATCTTCCACATGGGCCTTCACCTTACTTTTTATCTTCCAAAGGGATCT
>ULRH01015499.1_pt1 | contig 42635 bp, 37 predicted proteins | sample 1955271 | NCBI WGS metagenome assembly ULRH01 (sample SAMEA4835677, study PRJEB28245) | human gut metagenome | biome: gut microbiome; material: fecal sample | place: Denmark | collected 2008 | reverse complement strand
CTCATCCCAAATCATTGCACGATAAATTCAAAACAGCTTCTAAAAATGGCATGAGGAGACGATGGTGAAGTCCATCATCTCCTCATGCCATTTTTAGTGTAACTCTTCATGTTGTAAGACAGTGCTGTCAGGCGTTGGCTATGGCACAAACTTCTTTCGCTAAACGGTCTGCCTCTTCCATTGTCCGAGCCTCTGAATACACTCGGATGATAGGTTCGGTATTGCTTTTACGCAGATGCACCCATCCTTCAGCGAAATCAATCTTCACTCCATCTACATCATTCACCTCTTTGTCGCGATATATTTCCTTCACTTTTTTCAGAATGGCGTCGATGTCTGTATCGGGAGTCAAATCAATGCGGTTTTTTTCCATATAATAAATAGGATAAGAAGCACGAAGCTCGCTTGTCTTTTTACCTTCATGTGCCAGGTGGCTCAAGAACAAGGCAATTCCTACCAATGCATCCCTGCCGTAATGTGCCTCCGGATAAATCACGCCGCCATTGCCTTCTCCTCCTATCACGGCATTTACCTCTTTCATTTTCGTTACCACATTTACTTCGCCTACAGCCGAAGCGTAATATGTCATGCCATACTTACGGGTCACGTCCCGTAATGCACGGGTCGAGCTAAGGTTTGAAACGGTATTGCCAGGTGTATGCTTTAATACATAATCGGCAACAGTCACCAATGTATATTCTTCACCATACATTGTCCCGTCTTCGCATATCATAGCCAGGCGGTCAACATCCGGATCTACAACAAAAGCGACATCTAAACCGCCCCGTTTCATCAGCTGCATGATATCGCCCAAGTTCTTTTCCAATGGTTCCGGGTTATGCTGGAAATCCCCTGTAGGTTCACAATACAATTTTTCGATGTGCTTTACACCTAAGCGTTCAAGCAATTGGGGCAAAATAATGCCGCCTACCGAGTTTACGCAATCTATTGCCACACGGAAATCAGCTTTCCGAATAGCTTCAACATCTACTAACTTTAAAGCTAAGACACGTTCGATATGTTTTTCGCCATACGTTGTGTCTGCCGTATACTTTCCTAACGAGTGGATGTCGGCATAATCAAACTCTTCTGCTTCAGCAATGCGAAGCACTTCCTGTCCTTCTTCTGCATTTAAAAATTCACCGTGTTCATTCAGTAACTTCAAAGCATTCCATTGTTTCGGGTTATGACTGGCGGTCAGGATAATTCCTCCACACGCTCCTGCCATCGTTACAGCCAATTCGGTAGTAGGTGTGGAAGCAAGACCGATGTCTGTCACATCGAATCCCATACCCATTAATGTGCCACATACTACTTGCCGTACCATTTCGCCCGACACACGGGCATCACGGCCTACTATAATCCGATTACTTTTCACTGAAGAAACCCGGCGAACCAATGTCGCGTATGCAGAAACAAATTTCACTATGTCCAATGGGGTGAGTCCTTCGCCTGCTTTGCCACCAATGGTTCCCCGAATGCCGGAGATAGATTTTATTAAAGCCATTCTGTTTTTATTTGCCTAAATTGTACGTAATTTCATAATAACACGGATAGACGAATCTGGAGGCGTAGTTTACAGTTCCTTCCTCATGCGGAACAATCAGACGTACACGTGCCACATCGGTCGATGAAGAAGTACGCGCAGGTTTTATGTATCGCAATGGCAGAAGCCATCCGGAAGGCACCGATGTTGATTCGTAGACTGCGTTCATGATATAGCTTTCCGTAAAAGCACCCGAATAAGATTCTCCGTTGATTGTTACTTTATATTCTTCGGGATGGAGCATATACATCGGAAGCGACCATGAAGAATTGGCTATATAATTCGTGTAGTTATATAGGTTCATGTTACCGGTCAGCGTGTCACCCAAGTTGAACATATCTTCCCGGTTCTGCATCGCAATTTCGAAATAGCGTGATAAGATGGAATACGAACCATCGGGCAACACTGATTTTCCTTTTCCTTTTTCCACGATATTCATGTATACTCCGCTTTCTTCGAAAAGCACGAATTGGTTTTCTGCTGTCATCGTGTCTTGTGCATAAAACTCGCTTTCACTTATGATATCATAATCGTGTGTGCTAATCCATGCATTGATTGCGTCTATCTCGTCTTCTCTATATTCAGCATACGTTTTACCATCATTGCAGCTTTGGAAAATCAAAGCTGTCAAAACCATCGCTGTCACAAAAACTCTTGTCTTTTTCATTCTGTCGTATATCGTATAATTTTCCGGTGCCAAAATTAATAAAATGAATTGTACGGAAATCATGTTCTCGTCACATTTTATCATTAATTATCACATTTTCCCTTAAAGAGTAAGTGGTTTCATCGCATATCAATGACTTCCGCATTTGGATATTTTCTCGAATCGAATCGGAAGTAAGCATTGGTATAGGGTTGGTTGGTTTGATAGGAGAGGATACGAAACTCCTGTGTTTCGCCGTTTGCCAGTTTTATAGTGATGCATAACGGGTGATATTCGGCAGAAATAAAGACGACAATCGATTGTATATCGCCTTTTTCTCGGGGAATAAGGATGATTTCGTTGCCCGTTTGTCCTTTCATGGCATGTCGTGTTCCGTAACGGCATTCGAACAATGTTTCGTATGAATTGATTAAGGCATACGGATTGATGCTTTGCAATTCTTCGGCAGAAGGAGTGGAGATGGTCACTTCTTCGTTTTGCTCTACGTAGCTCCATTGTGTTTTTCCGTCGAACCAGCTTTTTACACCTCCACATTCCAGGTAAAAGCATTCACCTTTTAGTGCTAAAACACCTTGTTGGGTACCTCCGAAGCGGATACATACGCCTCCAGCCTGCCGATAGGCTTCGGCGGTTCGGTCGAGTATGATTTTGGCTCGGTTGTTTTCATCGGCATATAAGTGGAGGGATACCAGTAAAGCCATCAGGCAGATTATAAGATGGTTATTCTTTTTCATATTGCACTTTTTGTTTGATTACTGATTTTTTAAGTTGCTCATACGCATGGCAAGGTCATTCTCGTCCATGCAGAGCACTTCGCGCGCCTTGCTTCCATTGGCAGGACCTACGATACCTGCTCGTTCCAATTGGTCCATAATACGTCCTGCACGGTTGTAACCGATGGAGAATTTGCGTTGGATGAGCGAGGTAGAGCCTTGCTGGTGGTAGATGAGCAGGCGTGCTGCTTCTTCGAAAAGCGGATCCAAGCGGTTCATGTCGACATCGGCACTGCTTCCTCCGTTTTCAGAGTCGTCTTCCACTTCAGGAAGAAGGAAGGGAGTAGGATATCCCTGTTGGCGGCTGATGAAATCGACGATACGTTCTACCTCGGGTGTATCGACAAACGCGCATTGTACGCGCACCGGGTCGTTCCCTTGCAGATAAAGCATATCACCTTTACCGATAAGTTGTTGTGCACCCGGGCGGTCAAGGATGGTACGGGAGTCCATCATTGACGCTACGCGGAACGCCACACGGGCTGGGAAGTTTGCCTTGATGGTTCCTGTGATGATATTGGTCGTAGGACGTTGGGTAGCGATGATGGCATGGATGCCTACAGCTCGTGCCAATTGGGCAATGCGGCAGATGGGAAGCTCTACTTCTTTGCCTGCAGTCATAATCAAGTCGCCGAATTCATCGATGATGATGACAATGTAAGGCATGAAGCGGTGTCCGTTTTCCGGATTCAATTGGCGGTTGATGAATTTAGCGTTATATTCACGGATGTTGCGGCATCCGGCTTTCTGTAACAAGTCGTAACGTGTATCCATCTCTATGCAGAGTGAATTGAGGGTTTGCACCACTTTGGTCACATCGGTAATGATGGCATTGTCCGAGTCGGGCAGTTTGGCAAGATAGTGGTTCTCTATCGGCGCATAGATGGCGAATTCTACTTTCTTCGGGTCGACAATGACAAATTTCAGTTCACTGGGGTGCTTCTTATATAATAAGGAGGTGACAATGGCGTTTAGTCCGACTGATTTACCTTGTCCTGTAGCACCTGCCACTAACATGTGAGGAGCTTTGGCAAGGTCGACGATGAATACATCGTTGGTGATGGTCTTTCCTAACGCTACCGGAAGTTCGTAAGTCGTGTCCTGGAACTTCTTGCTACTTAAGATGCTGCTCATTGGTACAATGCGCGGGTTAGCGTTCGGTACTTCGATGCCGATGGTTCCTTTGCCGGGAATGGGCGCAATGATACGGATGCCTAAAGCTGAAAGACTTAGGGCTATATCATCCTCCAAGTTACGGATACGGTTGATGCGCACGCCTTCGGCTGGAGTGATTTCGTAAAGCGTGACGGTAGGTCCCACACTTGCTTTGATGGAACTGATTTCTATCCCGAAGCTGCGCAACACTTGGATGATACGGTCTTTATTGGCATTCTGTTCTTCCATGTCGATGGCGGGAGTGTGGTCATTGTATGCGTCAAGCAGGTCGAGGGTCGGGAAACGGTAATGTTCCAAGTCTAAGCGTGGATTATAAGGCTGGTCCAAGTTTCCGCGCGAAGGTTCTTCGTTTTCTTCTTTAGGGGCTTCTTCAATTTCGAAAGTCGGTTCATCCGTTACTTTCATGCTTTTTCCGGGAACAGGTTGGGAGTCAGTGATGACTTGTTCTTTGGGTTGTTCCGATGTTTCGGGTATGTATGCAGGCGTAATTGGAGCATCCTTTTCTATTACAGGCTTCAACTCTATTTCGACAGGATGGTGTTCGGGGTCATCTTGTGATTTGTCGGAAGTGGGAGAAACCGGACATGGGGGAACTTCTTTTGCAAAAGATTGCCCGGCAGGTTCTGCGACAGGTGTGTCAGGCACTTCCTTTTCTCGCGTCGGAAAGGCAGGATGGAACGCTTTGCGCACCACTTGCATTGTTTCGCGCGTAAAGAAGATGGCAATGAGCACTAAGCTGACCAATAAGGTAAGGATGAGTCCCGGTGCGCCTATCTGAGAGCAAATCCATCGGCTTGTGTTGTAGCCATGCAGTCCTCCGGGATAGAGGAAAGAGTCTTGAAACGTCGCTCCGAAAGCAAATCCTAATGTTATGGAAAGCCATATCATTAGAACTGCACAGCCAGTGAACCATTTCCACAAGGTGAACTGGTAGGCTTTCATCAGCTTCATGCCGCACACGATGAGAAACACTACGATAAAGTAAGCCGAAATGCCAAAGCAGTCGTTAATGAGGAATTGCGAAAGTTGTGCTCCTCGTGCTCCCGCATAGTTTTGGATGCCATTGTTCGTTTCAAGCAATTCTCCCGGGTCGGGATGAGCCAGGATACTTTGGTCGTTTCCTCCCGTAAAAAAGAAAGAGCTGAAAGCCAATAGCATATATACGCCGAAGATGACGCAGAGCAGTCCGATGATGAAATGTATGGTTTCGCCTTTGAGGGCGTTTATCATCTTTTTGGGATTGATGATTTTGTCTTTGTTTTCTTGTGTTTCTGTCTTTTTCTTCATAATTGAATAGGGAAATAGTGAAAATCAAACGCAAATGTACGAATATTTTTTTGTATTTTTGCGCCGCAATCAAAAATCGTTATGGAAAAGAATACATCTGCTATTTACGACAAGAACACTGTAGAATTCGTGACGGTAGCCGCCGAGTTTTGTGGCTTCCTTGAGCGGACAGACGAAATAAAGCGCCGGCCATTTATAGACAAGGCGTTGAAATTGCTTCCTTTGCTTTACCTGAAAGCTTCATTGCTTCCTGAACATGTGGTGCGCATGGATGAATCCGACCCCGAGGTTTTTGTGACGGAAGGTGATTATGAACGGGTGCGTGGCGGAGTAGCGGCATTGATGGGCCGGTATGATGATTACCTTGATGTGTTTCTCGATGATATGGCGTATAGTGATACACCTATCGGGCAGACGGTTTCCGAAAGTCTGGCGGACATCTACCAGCCTTTGAAAGACTTCGTGTGCGTGTATCAGCTGGGACTTGACCGGACGATGAATGATGCTTTGGTGATTTGCCGTGAACAGTTTGGTGAATTCTGGGGACAACGTGTGTTGAACGTCATGCGTGCCCTGCACGATGTGAAATATAATGCCGGTACGGATGAAGAAGAGGAAGACGAAGTATCGTCGCCGGTTTTCGATGCGGATGCTGGTTATACGGAAGATGATTTATATGAAGGTTTAGATGTTGGTGATGAGGATGAAGAACAAGATGATTACATTACGAAATAAGATATCGAAGCAACAGGTGGCTGAAATGCCGAAGGAAAATTTCCCTGGCCGTATCTTTGTGGTTTATACTGAAACCGATGCACGGAAAGCGGTAAAGTATCTCAATACGCATTCTATTGTCGGGGTGGATACGGAGACACGTCCTTCTTTTCGGCGGGGAAAGATGCATAACGTGGCGCTTTTGCAGATTTCCACTCATGACACTTGCTTTTTGTTTCGCTTGAACCATTTAGGCTTGCCCGATTTTTTGGATGAGTTCCTGCGGAACAATGTGTTAAAGGTTGGTTTGTCTTTGCGAGATGATTTCGCGATGCTCCGCAAGCGGAATCAAGGTGATTTGCGGGAAGGAAACTGGGTGGAACTGCAAGACTATGTGCCGCGTTTCGGTATCGAAGAGAAAAGCTTGCAAAAGATTTATGCGTTGCTTTTCGGAAAGAAAATATCGAAGGCACAACGTTTATCGAATTGGGAAGCCGAAGTGTTGACCGAAGCACAACAGCTTTATGCTGCTACAGACGCATGGGCGTGCGTGGAAATCTATAATTATTTGGAAGAACTCCGTAGCCACGGCAATTATCAGGTGGAGAAAGTGGAGGAGGTATAATGACAATGATAATATGGTTGGCCGGTTCGGTTGGCTAACTGTTTTTGTCATATAGCCGACTCGTTAATAGGTTAACTTATCAAAAGAAAAAAATAGCAATGAACATGTCATACAAAAGAGTGTATTTGAAGCCCGGTAAGGAAGAATCGTTGAAACGTTTTCATCCGTGGATTTTCTCGGGTGCTATCGCCCGGGTAGAGGGAGAACCCGAAGAGGGTGAGGTTGTGGATGTTTACACATCGCAGAAAGAATTCATAGCCTGTGGGCATTTTCAGATAGGGAGCATCGCTGTACGTGTGTTGTCTTTCATACAGGAGACTATTGATCGTGCTTTTTGGGTGCGCAGACTGACGTGTGCAAAGGAAGTGCGCAAGGCATTGGGGCTGATGAATAATCCGCAGACCAATACCTATCGGTTGGTACACGGCGAAGGAGATAATTTGCCCGGATTGATTATGGATGTTTATGGAAAGACCGCTGTCATGCAGGCACACTCGGCAGGGATGCATCTTGACCGTATGGAGATAGCCGATGCACTTACCGAGGTAATGGAGGGTGTGATTGAAAACATTTATTATAAGTCGGAGTCGACCCTTCCTTTTAAAGCCGATTTGCTGGCGAGAGAGGACGGATTCATTAAAGGAGGCAGTGCTGAAAATGTAGCGATGGAAAACGGATTGAAATTCCATGTCGACTGGCTGAAGGGACAGAAGACAGGATTCTTCGTCGATCAGCGGGAAAACCGTAGGCTGTTGGAGCAATATGCAGCGGGACGTAATGTGCTGAATATGTTTTGTTATACAGGAGGATTCTCGTTTTATGCCATGCGTGGCGGGGCGAAGCTGGTTCATTCGGTGGATAGTTCGGCCAAGGCTATCGACTTGACAAACGAAAACGTAAGACTGAATTTCCCTGATGACCCGCGCCATCAGGCGTTTGCAGAAGACGCTTTCAAGTTTCTCGACCGTATGGGAGACCAATATGATTTGATTATCCTTGACCCTCCTGCCTTTGCCAAGCACCGGGATGCGCTTCGTAACGCTTTACGCGGTTATACAAAGCTGAATGCAAAGGCTTTCGAGAAGATTCGCCCGGGCGGCATCCTGTTCACTTTTTCTTGTTCGCAAGTTGTGACAAAGGATAATTTCCGCAATGCGGTCTTTACGGCGGCTGCTCAAGCAGGACGCAGTGTCCGCATCCTTCATCAGTTGACTCAACCGGGCGACCATCCGGTAAACATTTACCATCCCGAAGGCGAGTATCTGAAAGGGTTGGTGCTGTATGTGGAATAAATCAGTTTTTAGCCGCATACCGGTTCCTGATTATTCCACAGTGACCGATTTGGCTAAATTGCGCGGCTGGTCTACGTCTTTTCCTTTGCACACGGCTATGTGATACGCCAATAGTTGCAAGGGGATGACCGTGGTGAGCGGTTCCAGACATTCCAAAGTTTCCGGGATTTCGATGCATTCGTCCGCTAATTTGCGGATGATTGTATCGCCTGGATTTACCAAGGCGATGATATGTCCTTTTCTTGCCTTGACTTCTTGTATATTGCTTACAACTTTCTCGTACATCGCATTTTGTGTGGCAATGACAACTACAGGCATTTCCGTGTCGATGAGTGCGATAGGCCCGTGTTTCATTTCTGCGGCGGGATATCCTTCGGCGTGGATATACGAGATTTCCTTTAGTTTTAATGCTCCTTCCAACGCTACGGGGAAACTGTATCCTCGCCCTAAGTAGATGAAATTATGCGCATACGTGAAAATGCGCGCTAACGAAGCGATGCTTTCATTCTGCTTCAGTATTTGGGTTATCTTTTGGGGTATTTCTGTTAATTCGTCAACTATGTGATGGTAGGTGATGTCATCTATCAGGTTTTTCTCCCGTCCCAAAGTCAGGGCAAAGAGGGTCAGGACAGTCACTTGACCCGTGAATGCTTTGGTAGACGCTACGCCGATTTCAGGTCCGACATGGATGTATGAACCGGTGTCGGTGGTGCGTGGGATGGAGGAACCTACGGCATTGCAGATGCCATATACGAAAGCACCCTTGGCTTGGGCAAGCTTGATGGCCGCAAGCGTGTCGGCGGTCTCGCCCGACTGGGAAATGGCTATGACCACATCTGTGTTGGTGATGACAGGATTCCGGTAACGGAACTCCGAGGCGTATTCCACTTCTACAGGGATGCGGCAGAACGTTTCGATGAGTTGCTTTCCTATCAGTCCGGCGTGCCAAGAGGTGCCGCATGCCACAATGATGAACCGTTGGGCGTGGAGAAGACGCTCTCTATGGTCGTTGACTGCCGAAAGCATCACCTGATGCGTTTGCTTGTTTACCCTTCCGCGCATACATTCGTTGATGCATTCAGGCTGTTCGAATATTTCTTTTAACATAAAGTGTGGGTATCCGCCTTTTTCCAGCTGGCCGATGTTCAGGTCAATTTCTGTTATTTCGGTTAGTTGGGGCTCATTTTCTAAATTGACTACTTTAAGCGGTTGCCCGGCTTCTAATATAGCTATTTCACCGTCTTGCAGGTAGCTTACCTGGTTGGTATACTCCACGATAGGAGTGGCGTCCGAGGCAAGAAAGAATTCGTGGTCTCCTATCCCGATTACTAACGGGCTGCTTTTGCGTGCCGCAATGATGCGGTCGGGATTGCGTCGGTCGATAAGAGCGATGGCGTATGCTCCGATTACCCGGTGCAAAGCGATTTGCACAGCTGTTAGCAGGTTGGTTTGCGAACTGGTTTGGATATAGTCGATGAGCTGCACAAGCACTTCGGTGTCGGTTGCGCTTCGGAAAGTGTAGCCTTTTTCCCGGAGCTGCTCACGCAAGGCGGCATAATTTTCGATGATTCCGTTGTGCACCAGTGCCAGGTTGCCCGATTGCGACACATGCGGATGGGCGTTTTCCCGGCACGGTTCGCCGTGGGTAGCCCAGCGTGTATGGGCGATGCCTGTATGTCCCGATACATCCTTGTGTATAGTGTATCCTTCCAAATCTGACACTTTGCCTTTGGCCTTATAAACATTCAGCTCATTGGTTTCGCTTATTAGTCCTATTCCCGCACTGTCATACCCGCGGTATTCCAATCTTTTCAGTCCTTTTATCAGAATCGGGTAGGCTTGTCCCTTCCCGATGTATCCTACAATTCCACACATGATAATTGTTCCTTTTTCGTTTTAGTTGTATGTTGTTTTGTTATCGCATGCGAAGTTATAAATAGTAAACGGAAAAACAATAGTCTCCGGGAGAAAAAGCTGTTTTTTTTTAGAGCCTGTTTAAATTTTGCTCAGTAACATTCTTATCGCCGCCAGTTTCACCATTTCCTTAGCCGAATCGAACGTGAATTCGTAGTTCCGACAGAGCCTTCTATAATTATCGAACCAGGAGAAAGTCCTTTCCACAATCCATCTCTTACCTATTGGTTTAAAGCCGTTTGACTTATCTCCGCTTACTATGACTTCAAGCACATATCCGAAAGCCTTTCTGATTCTGCCGGCCACTTCTCCCCTGTATCCGGCATCTGCCAGGATGACTTTAAGATTACAGCAAAGCTCCTTCAAACATCTGGCCAGCAGGTAAGCGGCCTTTCCGTCATGCACGCAAGCTATTGTTACCATGACAGCTATCAGGAAACCGTTCTTGTCAACGACGACATGGCGTTTGATGCCTTTCACTTTTTTATTGCCGTCAATACCATTAAGGGAACGGTTGTCACCCCAGCGGACACTTTGGCTGTCCATAATACCAACGCTTGCCTCGGGATTTTGACCGTTCTTGACACGAACTTTTTCACGTAAGTTATTCAACAACAGGTCAAATTCACCTAAGGAAGACCATTTGCGGTAATAGTAATATACCAGTTCCCAAGGGGCAAAATGGGAAGGCAGCATACGCCATTGGCAGCCTGTCTTCACGAGATAGAAAATGGCGTTCCATATCTCACGCAAATCATATTTTCGCTTTCTTGCTTGCAGGTTCAAGATTTTCTTGATAACTTGCCATTGTGTTTCTTCTAAATCTGTCGGATACATAATTATTTCAAGTGTGGAAACTTAAAAATAATCATTTCCGAAGAAAGAAGAAACACTCTTTCTATATTAAACTTTAAAATTTAAACAGGCTCTTAATTCCGCAATAGCTCCTGTCCCTACAAGTTATAGTCAATCAGAAATGGATTGCGAAAAATGGAATGGAACGCAGAGACACAGAAGCGCAAAGTTTATTTTTTTAAGAGAGCAAAGCACACAGAGAGTGGCATTTGTCTCCGTGCTCTTTGCCTTCTTTCTAAATTATTCCTCCGCGTCTTTGCGTCTCTGCGTTCAATTTTTTTTGCAAACCAATTTTGTTTTACTATAATTGGCAAGATGCGGACATCCATTTTTTTAGGATCGCACGTGTGCATCCTGTCCTTTTTCATGGATTTTCCTCTAAGATGGCTTTGGATAGTATTTGTAACTGTCTGTAATATAACTGGTTTGTGGACGGTAATATAGTTTCACTACAGTTTATATATACTGAAACTGTAGTTTTAATGCACTGAAACTGAAGTTTCAGTATAGTTGAACTCACGGAAAAGATAGGTTTGTTTGCCGGAGCGGCTGAATTCCTTCCGAAAGCCACTGTGCCTGGCCGCCTTCACACAATCAGGTTGGAATGCGCGGATGAGCCGTATCTTCTTTCTTAGGAGCATATTGAAGGGAGGTGGAATTGTTTCTAAAAAGTTTGGGCACTATCTTTGCCGTAATCGTGAAAAACACTATCTTTGTCTTTCGAAATTTAAAAGCTAATCAGAAACGGAAAATGAATCAGTTTGCATCTTTAAAGGTCAATCCCGTATGGAGGGAAGCGAAAGATTATCTGCTTATAGCATTGGGTATGATGATGTATGGCATAGGGTGGACCGTGTTTTTGTTGCCTAACAACTTGCCGTCGGGTGCCGTGCCGGGCATCGCTTCCATTATCTATTGGGCGACAGGTTTCCCCGTACAGTATACTTATCTGGGTATTAATGGGCTCCTGTTGTTGCTTGCGCTAAAGATATTGGGGTTGAAATTTTGCTTGAAGACCATTTGGGCAGTGGCGGTACTTACCGTGTTCCTGGCAATAATCCAAAAGCTGGCAGGCAATGGATTGATACACGACCAGCCTTTTATGGCTTGTGTGCTGGGCGCTTCGTTCTGCGGAGGAGGCATAGGTCTGGCTTTTTCCGCCAATGGTAGTACGGGGGGGACGGATATCATAGCCGCTATCGTAAACAAATATCGTGATATTTCGCTCGGAAGGGTGATTCTGATGTGTGATGTCATTATCATTTCTTCCAGTTACCTGGTGTTGCACGATTGGGAACGGGTGGTTTATGGATACGTAGTATTGTTTATTACCAGTTTTGTTATCGATCAGGTGGTGAACAGTGCGCGCCAGTCGGTACAGTTTTTTATCATTTCGAGCAAATACGACGAGATAGGACATCGCATCAATAAAGACTTGCACCGTGGCGTGACGTTTATCGACGGAGTGGGATGCTATACCAATAATGGTGTGAAAATGATGTTTGTTTTGGCGAAGAAAAGAGAATCGAACACGATTTTCCGCTTGATCAAGGATATTGACCCGCATGCTTTTGTTTCGCAGAGTGCGGTGATAGGCGTGTTCGGGGAAGGATTTGACCGTATCAAGGTGAAATAATAAGCTTGTTTTTTAAATCATTATATTATGACAACGACAAGTATTGACATTGTAAGGCAGATGGCCGTCGACCATCGTGTGACGCTGGCCAAGGAAAGCTCACACGCGTTGGCGGATACGTTGCTTTTCAAGAAATATAAGAAAGGCGAGCGGATATTGGATGAGGGAGAGATCTGTACGTGCATCCGCTACATCGAAAAAGGTTTGCTCCGTCAGTTTTATTTTAAATATGGCAAGGACATGACCGAACATATCGCTTACGAAAAGGGTGAAGTGATGTGTCTGGAGAGTTATTTCCGCCAGGAGCCTACCCGTCTGATGATAGAGGCGTTAGAGCCGAGTGTCGTTTGGGAGATAGACAAGGCATCTTTTGACCAGCTTTCGATGGAACGTGCGGATATTGGTGTCCTCTATCGGAAGATATTGGAGACTTCGCTCATTGAGTCGCAAATCAAAGCCGACACTTTGCGCTTCGAACCAGCTCATGAGCGTTATAACAAGTTGCTTCAGATTCATCCTGAAATACTGAAGCGTGCTCCGTTGATTTATATTGCTTCATTGCTTCAGATGACGCCCGAGACATTGAGCCGTGTCCGCTCGGCAAGTGTGAACGGCTGACACCGATAAATGGATTTTAATCGAAAAGGAAAATGACGATGCAAAAGATAACCATAGCCCGTATATTCGGTATATGCCTGTTTTTGGGAATGGGGTGTATGTCTCTTGGTGCCCAATGGGCATATATGATGCGCGTCAATGGGTGTCGGCTATCAAATCGTCGGGTGCGAAGTAATATATTATATTGTAGAGTTGACCATGGATTAACCCCGATGTTTTTATGGTATATGATTTGATAACGATATTGGGACCGACCGCATCGGGGAAAACCCCCTTGGCGGCGGCATTGGCAAACCGCTTGCATACGGAAATCATTAGCGGGGATAGCCGCCAGGTGTACCGTCGGATGGATTTGGGAACGGGAAAAGATTTGGCGGACTATACCGTAGAAGGCAAACGGATTCCTTATCACCTGATTGACATCGCGGAACCGGGTACCAAATACAATGTATTTGAATTTCAGCACGATTTCCTTCGGGCTTATGAGGACATCCGCAGGCGAGGCATGACTCCCATCTTGTGCGGAGGAACCGGGATGTATCTGGAGTCGGTCTTGAAAGGATACAAGCTGCTTCCCGTGCCGGAAAATCCCGAATTGCGTGAAAGACTTGCGGGAAAGTCGTTGGAAGAACTGGCCGGTTTGTTGGCTTCGTATAAGACGTTGCATAACTCTACGGATGTAGATACGGCAAAACGTGCGATACGTGCCATCGAGATTGAAGAATACTACCGTACTCAACCTGTAGACGCAAGGGATTTTCCTGAAATCCACAGCTTGATTATCGGAGTAGACATCAATCGGGAATTGCGGCGTGAGAAAATATCGCGCCGGTTGAGGCAACGGTTGGATGAAGGCATGGTGGAAGAGGTGCGCGGGCTGATGGCGGAAGGCATCGCGCCCGGAGATTTGATTTATTATGGATTGGAATACAAATTCCTTACCTTATATATAATAGGAGAACTGAGTTACGATGAAATGTTCAGCCAGCTTGAAATCGCCATCCACCAGTTTGCCAAGAGGCAGATGACCTGGTTCAGGGGCATGGAAAGACGCGGATTTACCATTCATTGGATTGACGCTACATTGCCTATGGAAGAAAAGGTAGGGAAGATAATGAATTTATTAAAAGAAAATTAATATGGCAATAGAACCTACCCGCTGGGGAGTGATATATAACCCGAAAGCCGGAAGTCGGAAGGCGCAAAAGCGTTGGAAAGAGATTCGGGACTACATGGAAAGCCGTGAAGTCCGGTTCGACTATGTACAGTCGGAAGGTTTCGGCTCGGTGGAACGTTTATCGCGTACGATGGCGAATAATGGTTATCGCACCATTGTAGTGGTAGGGGGAGACGGTGCATTGAACGATGCTGTAAATGGCATTATGTTTTCGGAGGCTGAAGATAAAAACGACATAGCTTTAGGGATTATCCCGAACGGCATCGGCAATGACTTCGCTAAGTATTGGGGGTTGGATTCCGATGATTATAAGGAAGCGGTGGACGTGCTTATCAACCGCCGTCTGCGTAAAGTGGATGTGGGGGTATTCAGCTACTTTGACGGAAAAGAGCACGTGAAACGTTATTTTCTCAATGCGGTTTATATCGGATTGGGGGCACGTATTGTCATCATTACGAATGAAACACGTCGTTTTTGGGGGATACCTTTGTTTTCGTATCTGTCTTCTTTATTCCTGGTGGCGTTCGAGCGTAAACTTTACCGGATGCATCTGAAGGTGAACGACGAACACATCCGCGGAAGATTGATGGCCGTGGCGATAGGCAGTGGACGTGGATATGGGTTGACTCCCAGTGCGGTACCTTATAACGGATGGCTTGATGTGTCGTTGATTTATCGTCCCGAGTTGCGTCAATTGATTCAAGGTTTATGGATGATGCAACAAGGGCGTCTGTTGAATCATAAGACTGTGAAACCTTACCGTACAAAACAAGTGAAAATACTTCGGGCACAAAATGCGGAAATCAGTTTGGATGGACGTGTCTGGTTCGACCGTCATTTCCCGATAGAGGTAACCATTGTTCCCGAAGCCTTGACATTGATAATACCGCAGTGAAAATAGAAAGCTTACAAACATAAGAACTTATGATACAAACAATAGAAGACCTGACCCGTTCTGACAACTTTTTCCTGTTGGCGGGACCTTGTGTGATAGAAGGTGAAGATATGGCGTTGCGCATTGCCGAGCGGGTAGTGAAGATAACCGATAGCCTGCATATACCTTATGTGTTTAAAGGCTCATACCGTAAGGCGAACCGTTCACGTTTGGATTCGTTTACAGGAATAGGTGATGAAAAAGCATTGAAGGTATTGGCAAAGGTACGTGCTACGTTTGGAGTGCCGGTTGTAACGGATATTCATGCAGCAGATGAGGCCGAAATGGCGGCTGCCTATGTTGACGTGTTGCAGATACCGGCCTTTTTATGCCGTCAGACAGATTTGTTGGTAGCGGCGGCACGGACGGGAAAGATAGTGAATATTAAAAAAGGGCAGTTTCTTTCGCCTGGAGCGATGCGCTTTGCTGCTGACAAGGTGGTAGAGGCAGGTAATCCGCAAGTAATGCTGACCGAACGCGGGGTGACTTTCGGCTATCACGACTTGATTGTTGATTATCGGGGTATTCCTGAAATGCAGTCGTTTGGCCATCCGGTGATACTCGATGTGACCCATTCGCTTCAGCAGCCCAATCAAACCTCTGGTGTGACAGGAGGTATGCCTCAACTGATAGAAACCATAGCCAAGGCAGGGGTGGCGGTAGGTGTGGATGGTTTGTTCATGGAGACACACGAAGACCCGTCAGTAGCAAAGAGCGATGGAGCGAATATGTTGAAACTCGACTTGCTGGAAGGCTTGTTGGAAAAACTGGTGCGTATTCGTCAAAGTATCTTGTAAGATTCATTGTTTATGTTTCAATAAAAGAATATCTTTGCAGCACGAAAATCTAAATTTTAAAGAGATATGCTTACAATTAAACAAATTACAGAGGATACCGACAAGGTTATCCGTGGATTGGAGAAGAAGCATTTTGCTAATGCGAAAGAGACTATTGCGCGGGTACTCGAACTGAATAATAAACGTCGGAACGCACAAGGACAATTAGATAATAATCTGGCAGAAGTCAATGCCACGTCAAAGACCATTGGTCAGTTGATGAAAGAAGGCAAAAAAGAAGAAGCGGAAACGGCAAAGGCTCGTGTGGCTGAAATCAAGGAAGCCAACAAAGGAATACAAGCTGAGATGGACCAGGCTGCCGAAGATTTGCAGAATTTGTTGTACACCATTCCGAATGTGCCTTACGAGGAAGTGCCTGAAGGTAACGGTGCTGAAGACAATCTGGTAGTGAAGATGGGCGGAATGGAGACGGAACTTCCGAAAGACGCTCTGCCTCATTGGGAATTGGCAAAGAAATACAACCTGATAGATTTCGATTTGGGTGTGAAGATTACAGGAGCTGGATTCCCGGTTTATCGAGGACAAGGTGCTCGTTTACAGCGTGCCCTTATCAACTTTTTCCTTGATGAGGCTCGTGCGGCTGGTTATGAGGAAATTATGCCTCCTACAGTGGTGAACGCCGCTTCGGGCTACGGAACAGGGCAGCTTCCCGATAAGGAAGGACAGATGTATCATTGTAACTTGGACGACCTGTACTTAATTCCGACCGCGGAAGTGCCTGTAACGAATATCTATCGGGATGTTATCCTTGATGAAAAACAATTGCCGATTAAGAACTGTGCTTATACCGAATGCTTCCGTCGCGAAGCAGGTTCGTATGGTAAGGATGTGCGTGGGTTGAATCGTCTGCATGAATTCTCGAAAGTGGAATTGGTGCGTATTGATACTCCAGAACATTCCCGTCAGTCGCATCAGGAAATGCTCGACCATGTAGAGGGCTTGTTGAAGAAATTGGAGCTTCCGTACCGTATTCTCCGCTTGTGTGGAGGTGATATCAGCTTTACTGCCGCTATCTGTTACGATTTTGAGGTTTATTCGGAAGCGCAAAAACGCTGGTTGGAAGTAAGTTCGGTCTCTAATTTTGATACATATCAGGCAAACCGTTTGAAGTGCCGTTATCGTACTGCCAATAAGAAGACAGAGCTTTGTCACACGCTGAATGGTTCGGCACTTGCCTTGCCACGTATTGTGGCAGCCCTGCTCGAAAACAACCAGACGCCGGAAGGTATCCGTATTCCGAAAGCTTTGGTTCCGTATTGCGGATTCGATATGATTAAGTAAAAAGTATATTTGATTTTCCTTAGAACACAGAAACCCTAAGACACGGAGTTTAATCCATCTATCAGATTGTTTTCGTGTCTTTGTGTTTCTGTGTTTTTTCAGCGCTTTTCAATTATTGGTTTTCTTACAGTTTGTTCAGGATGCGGTCCATTACCCAGTTGGTTGGGGTCGCGCTGATGCCATCGCATGTGCAGATGGCTTTTCCTTGCAGATGCTCTACTACGGCTTTGATAAGCGGTAATTGTACGTAGGGTGGGTTTTGTGGGAGTATTTCCTCACGTCCACGTTCAGTATGCAAGCCGATTGGTTCGTAAGTAAAGACCGAGAAACAAATCATTCCTTTGTCCCCGATAATCTCAATGCGGTCTTCTTTGGCAGATTCATGGGCTACAAAGCACCATGACCCGGAGCCTGGTAACCCGGATTCGAATTTAAAACAAGCGCTGATGGTGTCTTCCGCCTCGTATAGTCCGCCGCGGTTGCTTTTATATCCTTCTGCTTCTAAGATGCATCCGAACATTTCCTGTAACAAATCTAATTGGTGTGGAGCCAAATCGTAGAAATAACCTCCTCCGGCAATATCGGGTTGTACACGCCAAGGCAGGTTTGTGCTATTATAATCCAAATCGCGTGGAGGTTGTGCAAAACGGATTTGCACGTTGATAACGTTGCCTATCTCGCCTTCCTCTATCAGTTGGCGTACCTTTTGGAAATAAGGAAGATAACGGCGGTAATAAGCGACAAAACAAGGCATTCCCGTTTCTTGCGAGATACGGTTGATGCGGGCACAGTCTTCATAAGTGGCAGCCATAGGTTTTTCGATGTATACCGGTTTGCCTGCTTTCATTGCCATGATGGCAAAGGTGGCGTGCGAGGAGGGAGGTGTCGCGATATAGATGGCATTCACATCTTCATCGCCAATAAGTTCTTGTGCGTCGGTATACCACCGTGGTATGTTATGGCGGCGTGCATACGATTTTACTTTTTCTTCATCGCGGCTCATTACGGCAACTACGCGTGAGCCTTCTATCATGTTGAAAGCAGGACCACTTTTTTTCTCAGTCACTTCTCCGCAACCGATAAAACCCCAGTTTACTTTATCCAATTGCATAGTATTCAAGGTATTATATTGTGTTAGTTAAAATATTTTCGATGTAGTTTCCGGTAAGCTTCCGTTTTGCTATATCGTTTCAGCCAGTTGTTTAGGCTGTCAAGCAGTATAGGGGCTTGCTTGCTTACTCCCCATGCATAAAACTGTGTGAAGCTGATAGCCGTGTTGATATCAAGGTTCGGAAAGCGGGACAACAACGAACGGGCAATGCTTTCATCACATACTGCATAATCAATATCTTTTCCTGCCACCATAGCTACCAATTGTTCGGGACCGTATTGTTTCACTTCTTCAATGTAAATGGTATCGGCAATTTCATTGATAAGGTTATGCAGGCGGAGTAGGGCAGGCGACCCTTTGATGACGTGCAGTTGTTTATGTGCTAAGTCTAATTGGTTTCGGATATATGTGCTGTCTTGTCCTGTTTCCGGTTTACGTTGTACCAGCACTTGTCTGCTTAGAGCCAATGGACGAGTGAATAGCAGTGTATCTTTCGACTGAGTGTTGATGACAGTACCGGTAGCAAGAATATCATATTTCCCTTCGGTTATTCCTTTCAGCCGTTCTTCGAAACTCATTTCGGGAGTAATCTCAAGTTGCAGTTTTCTCTCAGAAGCGAAGGCATGTAGCAGTTCGTAGTCGAATCCTTGCAACGTGTCGTCTGCTACATGATAGCTGATGGCATTGTATTCAGTTACAGCCCGCAGGATACCTGATTGGACAATTTCCTCGTAGTCGCGTGGCGCATAGGATACATTTTCTTCTTTTTGTGTACAGAAGACAATGATGAATACTGCCACGATTACAGCTGCTGTTCCATATCGGATAAGTTTCTTGATTTTCATAAATTATTAGTCGAAGAAGTTCCACGAAATGCCTATCTTGAATAAGCGTGGGTTCAACGGATAATGGGGAGCCAAGAAATAGCTGTGCTCTCCTTGTCCTTGAATCAGGTTATACATCAGCAAGAAAATGCGGGTGCGTTTCAAGTGCAGGTTGATATAGCCGTTCAGCAGCGGATAATTACCCAGTTTGTAACGGGTATCTTTGTTTTGCAGGTAGAATTGTCCGATGGCTGGTGCATAGTCGGGTGCATAATATTCGGTGAAATAACGCACATCGGCTCCCATTTCTATTTTCAGCACTTTCTTTGCCAGCCCGAAGCTGAGATAAAAATTATGGTAAAGCACAAGTTTCGGTAAAGGCAGGATGTCTTGATTGCTCGATGTCTGGTAAGTCACTTCATTGTCAAGATGGAAGATGCCAAGTTTGAAATCCTGACGAAGTGACGCGCTGAAAACCTGGATGCTACCCGAATGTTGGGATACACCTACATTGTTCAGGTATGAAACGGGTGTTTCAGTATCTTCGCCTCCGCCTTTACTTACAGAAATATTGTCTAAATACGTATAATTTGTGATATTTTCCACTCCTGCTTTCAGTTGTGTGCGCCATCGGTCGATGTTTAGTTGCCCTTCTATGCGGGTGCGCATCATTTTCGAAAGGTCATTGTTGTCCCACCAATAGTGTTTCGAGTGAAAGTGGCGGTAATAAAACGTCGGGTTTTGGTTTTTGATGTATGCATTAGCATTCAGACGTACAGTGTCGTTAAAAAGCCGGAAGTTCATGTTGCCGTTTCCTTCTACAGAGAAGGCTCCCGCATCTTCTCCTATCAAGGCAAATTCGCCTGTTACATTGTAATGGAACATTTTCCCTTGTTCCTTGATAAGTTGTCCGCCTACCGAAATGACGTTTTCTGTATAGTCGGTAGGAATGCGTTGGCCGGGCGTGTTGGCAAGCGTGTCGGTCATGGTAAACCGGCGGAATTCATGGCTGATAAATGCAGTCAGTCCCGCTTTTGCCCACTTGTTGAACCCTTCGCGCAATGAGATGCCAAGCATATTCTTTACACTGATATAGTCGGTTTTGTCTTGATCAATGTCGGGTAAGAAGTTATTGAGGAAGTATTTTTGGTTCTGTTCTTCGTTTTGTGAGATGTATTTGCGCCGTGCGATGTCCACTTTCAACGTATGCATGAAACTGGTGACGGGTACAAACACTTGTGTGGCCGTTGTGTCGTTTTCGTCTGGGTTGTCACGGTAAAATCCTACGTTGTAGCGGTGGGTCAGGAATGCATGGTATCCTGTATTATGATTCCAGATGTCGTCCAGGTTGGTTGGAATTTCACTGTTGGCGTAAGTACGTCCGCCTTCTGCCATATCAAGCGGTGCGCTTACGTAGCGGTCATCGGTAATACCGCCGTTTTCCGCTACCTTCAGATTGTCGTTGATAAAGCTGAAGTGCATATTATATTTGTCACCTAAATAATAGGCAAAAAGGTTGCCGTTGAACAAGGCGGTCGATTGATGGTTGTATTTGCCTCGTCCATATACATAGTCGATGTTGAATCCGAATCCCATCCGCTTGTTGGCATTGACGGCAAAATAAGCCTTAAAACGCTCCTCACCGTCACGGCTGCTACCTTGTTTGTAATAGGTCAGGTTAACGAAGGGCGACTTGGTGTTGGTATAAGTCACGTCTTGTGGTTGTGCCACGGTATAGTCGTAGGGGTCGAAAAAGAAGAACTGGCTGGCATCTTTTCGGTCGAAAAATACATGAGCAATACGGGGAGCTCCCAAGTTCCCCAAATAGGTATAATGTCCGTAAGGACCTCCTGTGTCGTTCGTGTTTTGGAAGCCATGCTGCAAAGTATCGACAGGCACTTCGGTACGGTTTCCGAAACGGGCGTCAATTTTCCATGATGTCAGCCCGATGGGAATGGTGCTGGCATCATTGACTGCTGTTGTGTCTATAGGATTACCGTTCCGGTCGTATCCGTTCCGGTCTACACCCGATGCTGAACTTCCGAATTGGTTGGAAAACTGGTTCTGTAATGTATTCTGTGCGGACAATGCGCCGCATATCAGTGTCAGTATGGTAATAAACAGTATCTTCTTCATAATGGAGGCAAAGATACAAAAGAAAAACGAAACGCAGGGTAAGAAGCTGTTTTGAATTTCTCCAAAAAGTTTTTCTTGGCTTGATGTATCCGTTTTCGTGTGTGCTTTGGGCGATTTTTTGGTCCTTTTCGCTCCTGTTCTTCGTCAGATAGCCCGCTATCTTCCTCATCACAGAAGCGAAAATGCCTCAAAAACTCATCCCAAATCATCGCACGATAAATTCAAAACAGCTTCTAAGTTGCGTATGGAGTTTATATTTATTAAAGGAGTTGATAAATACAGGAGTGAAAAAGTTAAGGAGTAAAGCTGATGGTTTTATGCTTTTTTATTATAAAGCTATTGAATTCACTTCTTGACTTTTTCACCCCTATGAAAAATCACTTCACTTCCTTGATGATGTCCATGCCGATGTGGATGGCATCTTCATTCATCGGAATCAGGTTGTGATGACGTTCGGGCAGTGTCTTGTAAAGTGCTTTCACCACACTTCCTATCGACACGATTGGACGTAGCTTCAGCAACCCGCCCAATACTATCATGTTAAATGTCTTTGCCATTTTGCGCTCATTGGCTTCGTCCATGGCATCAATGCGGTAGATATGGATGTCTTTACGGGTAGGTGGGTTGATGATGCCATAACCGTCATAAATCAGGATACCACCCGGTTTTACTTTGTTTTCGAATTTAGCTAATGACGGTTGGTTCAAGATGATGGCTGTATCGTATTTGCTCAAGATGGGCGAAGAGATACGCTCATCGCTTACGATGACGGTGACATTGGCAGTCCCTCCGCGTTGTTCGGGGCCGTATGCCGGCATCCAAGTCACTTCCTTGCCTTCCATAAGTCCGGAATAGGCGAGGATTTTTCCCATAGACAAGACACCTTGTCCGCCGAATCCCGCTATAATGATTTCTTCTGTCATACGTTTCTATTTATAGGTTTATTTGTCTTCTGATGTAGTATCTTTCAGGTCGCCCAGCGGATAGAACGGGAACATGTGTTCTTCCATCCATTTGTTGGCGGCTTCAGGGCTCATTTTCCATCCCGAGTTGCAGGTTGATACGATTTCTACCAAGCTGGAGCCTTTGTGCTGCATGGAGTTCTCAAACGCTTTGCGGATGGCCTTCTTGGCTTTACGGATAGCAGCCACGGTTTCAACCGATTGACGTGTTACGTAGCACGTGCCTTGTAGGGTAGCTGCTATTTCAGTCATCTTCAACGGATAGCCGTGTATTTCGGGGTTACGTCCGTACGGGCAGGTAGCGGTTTTCATCCCAATCAGGGTAGTAGGCGCCATTTGTCCGCCCGTCATGCCATAGATGGCATTGTTGATAAAGATGACAGTGATATTGTCGCCACGGTTCAGGGCATGGATGCTTTCGGCGGTACCGATACAAGCCAAGTCGCCGTCACCTTGGTAGGTGAATACCAGACGGTCGGGCCACAAGCGCTTGATAGCTCCAGCCAGAGCGGGAGCACGTCCGTGAGCCGCTTCCAGGCAGTCTATATCCAAGTAGTTATACATGAATACCGCACAGCCTACCGGACTGATGCCGATGGCCTTTTCGGTCATTCCCATTTCTTCGATGACTTCCGCTATCAATTTGTGCACTACGCCGTGGCTACATCCCGGGCAATAGTGCATCGGGTTATCGTTCAATAAACGAGGTTTCTGGTAAACCAAGTTTTCGGGTTTTACGATATCTTCTTTTGTCATGGTTTTCCTCCTTGTCGGTTACGTATAGAGAATCGGAGCGCGTACTCTGCCATCTTGATGATAATGGACACAGTGCATACATAGAAGAAGACGGTTTGGTCAATGTCGGTAAAGAACAACACGACAGAAGCTACGGCTCCTATCATGAATGCGATGTTCAGTACGGTCCTGATTTGGTCTATCTTGTTCATATTCGGATTACTTGTTAATGATTCTTTCTTTCAACGCTTCGATGACTTCGTCTGGGTCAGGTACGATACCTCCCAAGCGTCCGAAGTGTTCTACCGGTATGCGGCATTCTACAGACAATTTGACGTCTTCAATCATTTGTCCGCTGTTTAGTTCGACAACTAAAATGCCTTTCATGTGCTGTGCTTTTTCTGCCAAAGCTTTGCTGGGGAACGGCCATAAGGTGATGGGGCGGAACAGTCCTACCTTGATACCTTCTTCACGTGCGTGCTCCATTGATTTCTGTGCGATGCGGGCACACGAGCCGAAAGCTACAATCAGGTATTCGGCATCTTCACAGTCGATTTCTTCGTAACGGGTTTCGTTTGCTTCGATTTCTGCATACTTGGCTTGCAGGTGCAGGTTGCGTTGCTCCATTACAGCGGGGTCAAGTTCGAGCGAAGTGATGATATTGGGTTTGCGTCCCTTGCGTCCTGTAGCCGCCCAAGGACATTGAGCGATGATTTCTTCTTCGGTGCGGCGCGGACGTGGTTCGGGTAATACGACTTTTTCCATCATCTGGCCGATGACGCCGTCGGCAAGAATCATGGCCGGGTTGCGGTACTTGAATGCCAGTTCGAAAGCCAGACCTACGAAGTCTGCCATTTCCTGCACCGATGCCGGAGCCAGTGCGATGACGTGATAGTCGCCATGTCCTCCTCCTTTGGTGGTCTGGAAATAATCGGCTTGGCTGGGCTGGATGGTTCCCAGTCCAGGCCCTCCACGCATGACATTTATTACCAGACAAGGCAGCTCAGCACCTGCGATATAAGAGATGCCCTCTTGTTTCAAGCTGACACCCGGACTGGATGACGAGGTCATTACCATTTTGCCGGTGCCTGCACCTCCATATACCATATTAATAGCTGCCACTTCACTTTCCGCCTGCAATACTACCATGCCGGTTGTTTCCCATGGCTTCAGTTCGGCAAGAGTTTCCAATACTTCCGATTGGGGGGTGATGGGGTAACCGAAGTAACCGTCTACGCCAAACCGGATGGCGGCATGGGCGATGGCTTCGTTTCCTTTCATTAAGACTACTTCTTCTGCCATATTTTTAGTTTTTTAGTTTCTTACGCTTCTTTTGCTCTATATACAGTCAGGCAAGCGTCGGGGCACACGATGGCGCACGACGTACAGCCGTTGCAAGTGTCTTCCAGCACTTGCTGTACATAATTATATCCTTTCTGATTTACTTTTTTGGTAAGTGACAGCACGTGCAGCGGACAGGCTGCCACACACAGGTTGCATCCTTTGCAGCGTTCTGTATTCACGATTACCACACCTTTCATTTTAGCCATATTGAAATTTCCTTATCTTATTATTTTATTGATTAAACATGTCTTTGTTGTAAAATTCGAGGATGTCCATTACCATTTTCCGGGCGTCGGCTGCTGGACTATCGGGGTTAAGGTCGATGGCTTCTTGGTAATCGTTCAGTGCACCTTGCCAGTTTCCTTGTTTGCGGAAAGCGTTTCCCCGTAAATAATAAATGTAGTCGGCGTTTTCGGGCTTTTGGCTCAGAAGTTGGTTTAATTGGTCAATGACGGTATCAACTTCTCCTTCATCCATCCGTTGTTTTATCTCTTTCAGTTTTTCTGTCATGGTTATGGTTCCATCTTGATTTCCGGCAAAGATAGCTTTTATTTTTTATTTACGGATACATCCGGACAAGAAAAAAACTTTTTGGAGGAATTCAAAACAGCTTCTGATATTTACGGGAATGAATCGGAAGTATAAAAAATATTCCCGTGATAGGAAGTTTATGGAAAATCTAATAGACGTGTACAACTATATCCGGGCGGCTGCGGATATAAAGGCTTTATCGGCTTATAGCTTTTTGCATTATGAAAGGCTTAGGCATAACGATTTAAGAAGCTGTTTTGAATTTCTCCAAAAAGTTTTTCTTGGCTTGATGTATCCGTTTTCGTGTGTGCTTTGGGCGATTTTTTGGTCCTTTTCGCTCCTGTTCTTCGTCAGATAGCCCGCTATCTTCCTCATCACAGAAGCGAAAATGCCTCAAAAACTCATCCCAAATCATCGCACGATAAATTCAAAACAGCTTCTAAGTTCAGTACGCATTATGAACAATAGGGTTGAGAGATTGTTGTTCAGGGAGCTTGAAAATGGAATATGCATTACCATAATAGAATTAAATACGACCCATTATGGAAACAAAAAATGAAAGAAAAGTGCCATTCTTGGCAACTCACCCTGGCCGCATACTGCAGAATGAACTTGGTGAGCGGGGCATTTCCCAAAAAGATTTTGCCCAAATGATAGGAATGCGTACTTCCCATCTTAATGAGATAATCAAAGGGAAGAGGAGCATTACCATTGCCATTGCCGACAAGTTGGAGGAAGCTTTGGGAATACCTTCCATTTCGTGGGTAAACCTACAAACTCAGTACGATTATGATTGCAAGATAATAGATAAAAGGAAGGTGGAAGAAATAGAGGCTTGCAATGAAATGGAAGATTATGATAAGGCGTTTGACGTGAAGACAATCTTAAAGCGTTTGGGGATTGCCGTGGATGCGTCAGCCTCCATCCTGTTGAAAAAGATGAAATCCATATTGTCTTTGCCTGAGCCTGCCGAGCTTCAATTGTCCTTTGGTATGTTTAAGAAGTCTCAAAAGACAGGTCTTGACAGCAGAATGATAGCCACATGGATTTTGCTGGCCAGATACGAATCCCGAAATACGGAAATAAAAGGCCGCTATGAAAAAGAAAAGACTCGCGAACTGGCAGAGAATTTGAAAAAGATATTCAATGAAAACGAAAATGTTGTTCCCCGATTGAAAGAAATGTTTTCATTGTATGGTATTCGCTTTAACGTAGTTGAAAAAGTTGATTATGCTTCCATTGATGCATATTCGTTTATTGAAAATGGAATTCCAGCTATTTGCGTAACCAAGCGATATGACCGGATTGATAATCTTGCTTTTGATGTCATGCACGAGTTAGGACATGTGTGCCTGCATTTGGATGAGAACAAGAGCAGTATTGCCAGTGTTGAAAATTACGATGGGGAAAGTATAGAAGAAAAAGAGGCCAATCGTTATGCTGCAAATATGTTGATACCGGAATCTTTGTGGAGCACAGCCCCAAGAGTGCGCATGAATCCTTTTGTCATCCAGCGTGACTATACCGCATGGGCAAAGAAAAACAATATGAATAAATGGATTGTGTTGGGTAGGATTTCAAAGGAAACGGGCATGTATAAGTTCAGGTCAGACAATTCAAGGAAAATCAATTAGTGAGAATCCCCGCTCTCTTTTCAGGTGGCGGGGATTCTTGCAGGTTCGCCCAGCACGAACATGCTCTAACCGGCGCAAGTCCGTAACACACCGATAGCGGGAAGTTCTTCGTTATAACTTCTGTTTTTTCTTCTTATTACCATAAAGCAACCTTACCGGCTATTCCCAAATCAAGGGTAGCTGTTGCGATGCCCAATGCCTTAAATACTTTTCGCCTCCTGCAACCCTCCAAGTGTTGTTGATATCTTCAATGAATGTCCGCAAAGTACTGTAGGGGCGGGGTCTGCCCGCCCGAATACATTAACTATTGTATCCGTGGGTGCATTCGGGCAGGCAAACCCTGCCCCTACAAACGTTTGGCAAAATGCGGACATTCATAATCTCTTTTTTCGTGCTTGCTCTGGCAGGTTTCGGAGGAATTTCGCCGCAATGCACTTTCGGCATCATCTATGTCGGAACAATCTAAACCTCTTTCTTGAAGAATCTTCAAGAGTTCAGTTGGGGACGAATAATGTTTTGTATATCTCATAAGTAACTAATCGAAATTATCTTATAGCACACAGATAACACAGATGAGACTGATTTACACAGATTATTTTTAAAATAATATCTGTGGTCATCTGTTAAATCAGTGTTATCTGTGTGCCATTAGGGGACAGTCCGAAAACTTGGTTGCGAAAGTATCCAATAATAAACAGCCCATGATTATTGAATAAATGGTAAAGTATCCAATGATATTTGGGCAGGTAACCAATGATACTTGGAAAATCCATAGTCCTATGCAGCTATTCCCACCAATAACCCGCAACGGTGCTTGACATCTGAAATATAATTGCCTACAAAAAAGATGCTTATGAATAATAAGCACTTACGTTCGCAAAATCTTGGCATTTGCCAAGAAAAAAGCAACTAACCGCAAGGTTAGTTGCTTTTTTGTTTGGAAGACTCTATAATTGAGTGATGGTGTTTATAACCGCCACATAGAAATTACGTCCCATAAACTCAAAGTTACATTCGTAGGTATGTTCAATACCGTTAGGAATATCTTTAGTCAACAAATTGAAATGGAAATCTGGACGATATTCCAAGAAGTCAATTCGGCGACCATCAATAACCAGGAATTGGTCATAAACCTCCATCGTTATATTATAGCAGCACATCCCACGATAAATTGTTTGTTTGCCCTGATAGCAGACATCAAGTCTTTTTATAAACCCACAATTACTAAAATACCAACCTTGTTGCCGATTATCCGTCCCCCACTCTTGATTGCATGGGACATCTGAAGCCGAAATAAAACTATTGGCATCATAGGTTTTACTGATGACATATTCATTCCAATTTCCAGCAGGATCTGGTTCATCTCTCCCTATCTCAGTGCTTAGAGCTTCTATATCAGAAACTTGTAAACTACATTGAACAACGAGATGCTGATCATCTCTATTTTTAGTTTGTTCACTATATATAATACTGATTTCATCTTCGGGAGAATAACTACCAGCTTTTTCAGGATCTCTACTTGCAGAGAGCGACACCATATGCCCCACATCTACAAAGGTATCGGTGATGACCTCGCCGTTGCTGTAATATCTGTCGCGATAAACGGTAGCATAATACAACAAAGGCAGATTGTCGTGCGCCTCTTCCCAAGTGTAGCCGGTGCGATATTCCACACGAACCAAATCAGGGTCTTCAACTTCCTTCTCTGTAATGACACCTGCCGGATAAGTAACCGCAAATACAAACGTCCGCTTGGAAGTTTCTTTTGCGTTCACACTCTCTAATTCTATGTGAAATGTCGCCGTTATGTTATACATCGTCGTGTCGCTGACAGTCGCTCTGGTCTGCGGAACAGCGGAAACAACAGGCTTGGAAATCCTTGCCGCATACTTCGCCGAAGCTTCTTGCGTCCGGGTTCCCTCGTAGCTCGCCGGATTTAATTTGCCGTATGGCATTTCAATCGTCTCGCCGGCCTGAGTTGTGTAAGGATAAACCTCATACCCCAAGGCAAAATCAATCGGCATTCCTCCGAGGTCATAGGCTTGCGTTATCGCGTGTCTGACCGGATTGTTGCCTTCTTCGGATGTGTTAACCTCAGCCTCGCCCGCCAAACTGGTCAGCTGGTCTAAGCTTTCAGCATAAACCACGTCTTTTCCGAGAGAAGCATTGATTGTTGCCAAAGGTTCACGTTCAAAAGTGCTTCCATCTATATCGGTATAGCGGCTCTTTTGGCGGATAACCAAATTCAGAGCGTCTTCCGGGGTGATGATATAAGGCGATGTTGCCGATCCTTCTCCCTGGATACCATCCGACTCGATTTCAAACGAAACTTCGCCATTGTCTTCATCGGGAACTTCCATAGATGAAACAACTGCGCCAATGTAATTTACATCAATCACAATTGGTTGTTTCGTTTCGTCTTTGGCGTTTTTAACTTCAACTTCTCCATAAAGGCGAAGATTAACATTATACAACGTCGTATCGCTCACGATCGCCCTGGTTTGCGCCAGGGGCGTTAAGGTTACGGCCGTTTTAGCAATGCTTACATCAGCCTTCGTCTGTTGGGCATCTTCCTCTCTTTCATCAGCCGACGGACTTTCTGCGCTGAGCTCATTCCACCTGGCATAAGGCATTTCAATGGCTTGTTGTGCCTTGTTGATATAAGTATAAACCTCATTCAACATTTCTGCTTTGATGGACTGCGGCCCAACTTTGATAGTCTGTTTGGTCAGATTACGGACAGGATTCGTTCCTTCTTTGGATGTTGTAACTTCTGAGTCTTCAATTTTGGTTAAGAGATCTTCGTTTTGCGCATATACAGTATCCATCACGGCGTGAATTGAAAATTTCGCTTCAGGCTCGCAAGTAAATACTGTCCCATCAGAATCAGTGTAACTGCTTTTCTGGCGAATAACCATACTCAGCGTATCACCGTCAGCAACTTCCGCCGGAGCATCAACCGTGCCAGTTCCGCTCCCGCTCTCATTGGTAATGACAAAGGTAACTTCGCCATTATCGGGGTCAACAACCGGAGTCGGATCCGGGTCAGGATTAACCGGATCGTCCCCGCCACAGGCATGCAAGCAGATTGCCGCGGCGAGGGCTGTCAACCCGCAAATAAGGAATCGGGATAATTTCATAAACTATGTTTGTTTTTAAGGGTTATGTAAAAGCGTTCCTTCGAAATTCCGCTCCTGCCATTCGCCTTTTACTTTCAGGCGGATGCAGCGCGGTTGCACCTCCACTTCTTGCGCACGGATTGTCTCGTCCAGTTTGGGGAAGTAGAAACACGACGTGCGGTAGCTGGTGCCAAAATAGTAGTCGCAGCTGTCGCGCACCATGCGGGTGAACGTGTCGAACTTGCCCAGCCGCTTGCCGTCGTTACGGAAGAATACCTCGTAGCTGTATTCGCCCCGCCGGCATACGATGAAATGTTCTTCGGCACGCACCTCGCGGTAGGCAGCGGGCGTCACCAGCACGGTGCTGTCTGCCGTGCGCCGCACTCCGGTGAGCGTGTCGCCCGTTTCGTTCACCTCTTTATATACTACAAGCCCCTCTGCCAGCGGTTGCTCGCGCGGGGCGTCCTTGCATCCTGCGAAGGGCAGGAGCAGGGCTGCAATAATGAAGTTTATCAGTTTTTTCATTCTTATTTGCTTTTTGTGCGGCAAGGTAATAAATTTCACACAAACAGCCATGGATTGTTGTCGTTTTTTTTGATTTCCTCGAAATAAAGTAGTTACTTTGCATAGTGACATGATAAAAACTATTTTTATGGAAGATTTAGCAAACAAATATATCCGTTTTGACTGGGCTATGAAACGGTTGCTTCGTGACAAGGCCAATTTTGGTGTGTTAGAAGGTTTCTTGACAACCTTGCTTAATGAAGAAATCAAAATCAACAAGCTGTTGGAAAGCGAAAGCAATCAAGAAGATGAATTCGACAAGCAGAACCGTGTGGACTTGTTGGCTGAAAATGATAAAGGAGAGCTTTTTCTCATCGAAGTGCAGAACAATTCGGAATATGCGTATTTTCAACGTATGCTCTTCGGTACATCTAAGTTAGTTACCGAATATATCAACCGAGGGAAAGGGTACGGGCTTATCCGGAAGATATACAGCATCAATATTGTTTATTTCAATTTAGGCAACGGTACGGATGTGGTATATCATGGCAAGACGGAATTCCGCGGCATACATAACGGGGAATTGTTGAACTTGTCCCCGTTTCAGAAGCAGAAATTCAATGTAGATGCGGTAAGCGACCTTTATCCGGAGTATTACATTCTGAAGGTGAATGATTTTAATAAATGGTCGAAAGTACCGTTGGAACAATGGATTTATTTCTTGAATACAGGCAATATTCCCGCAGACGCAACGGCTCCCGGATTGAGTGAAGCACGGGAGAAATTACAGTTGGTGCGCATGAGCAAGGCTGAACTTAATGCTTATTACCACCATTTGGATAATGTGGTCATCTTGCGTGACAATATTGTTACGGCACGAGGTGAAGGCCGCTTGGAAGGACATGCAGAAGGATTAGAAGAAGGTCGTGCAGAAGGCCGTGCAGAAAGTAAATTGGAGGACGCTAAAAATTTGAAGTGTTTAGGTGTTTCTATGGATATCATAGCGAAAGCTACAGGACTTAGCGTAGAAGAAATTGCAAAGCTTTAAGATAATCTGCTTCATCGTGCACTCTTACTCGCTTTTTATTTTGCAAATGTGCCTGAAAACCATAACTTTGCATCGACTGAAAACTAACTTGTTACATATTTTTATTATAGACGCAATGAATAAAATTATTTCAAAAGAACATTTTTCGGAGAAGGTGTTCAAGCTGGTAGTGGAAGCGCCCTTGATTGCCAAATCCCGTAAAGCAGGGCATTTTGTTATTGTACGTGTCGGAGAAAAAGGAGAACGTATGCCCTTGACTATTGCCGGTGCCGACCCGGTGAAAGGTACAATTACATTGGTAGTACAGGAAGTAGGATTGTCATCTACCCGATTGTGCGAATTGAACGAAGGAGATTATATTACCGACGTGGTAGGTCCGTTGGGCAAGGCTACACATATCGAGAACTTCGGAACGGTGGTTTGTGCCGGAGGTGGAGTAGGTGTGGCTCCGATGTTGCCTATTGTTCAGGCATTGAAGGCTGCGGGCAACCGGGTCATTACGGTGCTTGCCGGACGTACCAAGGAACTGATTATCTTGGAAAAGGAGATGCGTGAAAGCTCCGACGAGGTGATTATCATGACCGATGACGGCTCGTATGGAAAGAAAGGACTGGTGACCGAGGGAGTGGAAGAAGTCATCAAGCGCGAAAAGGTAGACAAGTGTTTTGCCATCGGGCCGGCGGTGATGATGAAATTCGTCTGCTTACTCACCAAGAAATACGAGATTCCGACCGATGTTTCTTTGAATACCATTATGGTGGACGGTACAGGTATGTGCGGCGCATGCCGCATCACCGTAGGCGGGAAGACCAAATTCGTATGTGTGGACGGGCCGGAGTTCGACGGCCATCAGGTAGATTTCGATGAAATGTTGAAACGTATGGGTGCTTTCCGTGATATCGAGCGGCAGGAAATCCATAAGCTCGACCCGGTTGACCCGAACCAGTGTGAAGCCACCAAGGCTTTGGACGACCGCAACGCTCCGTGGCGTGAAGCATTGCGCAAGTCGATGAAGCCCAAGGAACGCACGGCGATTCCGCGTGTCAAGATGAACGAATTAGACCCCGAATACCGTTCGCACCGCCGGAAAGAAGAGGTAAACCTCGGTCTGAACGAAGAGCAGGCATTGACCGAAGCCAAACGTTGCTTGGACTGCGCCAATCCGTCGTGTATGGAAGGTTGCCCCGTGGGCATCAACATTCCGGGATTTATCAAGAACATCGAGCGGGGCGAGTTCCTCGAAGCGGCACGTGTATTGAAGCAGACCAGTGCGCTTCCGGCTGTATGCGGTCGTGTCTGCCCGCAGGAGAAGCAATGCGAATCGAAGTGTATCCATCTGAAGATGGGTCACGAAGCCGTAGCTATCGGTTATCTGGAACGCTTTGCGGCCGACTACGAGCGGGATAGCGGACACATTTCCGTGCCGGACATAGCCGAGAAGAACGACATCAAGGTAGCGGTTGTAGGGTCGGGTCCCGCAGGCTTGTCGTTTGCAGGCGATATGGCTAAGCTGGGCTACGACGTGACGGTATTCGAAGCATTGCACGAGATTGGCGGTGTATTGAAATACGGTATTCCCGAATTCCGTTTGCCGAACAAGATTGTGGATGTCGAGATTGATAACCTGGCGAAGATGGGCGTAGAGTTTGTGAAAGACTGCATCGTAGGCAAGACCATTTCGGTGGAAGACCTGCAGGCAGAAGGATACAAAGGCATCTTCGTGGCTTCGGGTGCCGGACTTCCTAACTTTATGAACATTCCAGGAGAAAACTCTATCAACATCATGTCGTCGAATGAATACCTGACCCGTGTCAACCTGATGGATGCGGCGAGCGAGGATTCGGATACGCCGGTAACGTTTGGCAAACGTGTCGTAGTGATAGGAGGCGGGAATACGGCAATGGACTCCGTGCGTACCGCACGCCGCTTGGGTGCCGAACGTGCCATTATCGTTTACCGCCGTTCGGAAGCCGAGATGCCCGCCCGTATCGAAGAGGTGAAACACGCTAAAGAGGAAGGTGTGGAATTTATGACCTTACACAATCCGATAGAATACATTGCCGACGAACAAGGTCGGGTAAAGCAGGTTGTCCTTCAGAAAATGGAGTTGGGCGAGCCGGATGCATCCGGACGTCGCAGCCCGGTGCCTATCCCCGGCGAGACCGTTACATTGGACATCGACATGGCTATCGTCAGCGTGGGCGTGTCTCCCAATCCGATTGTGCCCAACTCGATTCCGGGCTTGGAATTGGGGCGTAAAGGCACGATTGCGGTGAATGAAAACATGCAGTCGTCCATCACCGCCATCTATGCCGGAGGCGATATCGTGCGCGGAGGTGCCACGGTTATCTTGGCTATGGGAGACGGACGCCGTGCCGCAGCCGCTATGGACAAGCAATTGCGTGGATGATGATTGAATGATTGAACGCAGAGACGCAGAGGCACAGAGAAATAAATTATATGAATATCCGTATTTTACCCATAACTTGTAGGGGCAGGGTTTGTCTGCCCGAAAACATCCACGCGGACGCATACGGGGCGGGCGAACCCCGCCCCTACGTTGGCTAATTGCGGACATTCATGTAAATTATTCCTCTGTGCTTCCGTGTCTCTGTGTTCCATTATTAATGGATAGAAAGTATGAATAAAGACGAGCGAGTGCAATCTACCTTGCGGAAAATGCCTTCGTGGCAGGTTTCGCTGATACCTTTTGGCGTGTTGACCCTGTCGTTAGTGGTCGTAATCAAGATTTTTGGGGCAGACGCGCTTTTGGGCGGAAGCCAAGTCTGCTTGCTGTTGGCTTCGGCGGTAACGGCGGCTATTTCGATGTTCGCCTATAAGAACTCGTGGGAAATTTTAGAGTTTTGCATCCTTGATAATATCCGGGCCGTAGGTTCGGCTATCCTTATTTTGTTGCTTATCGGGGCGATAGCCGGTACATGGATGGTGAGCGGCATCGTGCCTGCCTTGATTTGTTACGGATTGAAAATCATTTATCCTGCTATCTTTCTGGTGGCGGCTTGTGTGATAAGTGCGTTGGTATCGGTGATGACCGGAAGTTCATGGACGACTATAGCGACGATTGGAGTGGCATTGATAGGGATAGGTATCGCACAGGGATTTGACCCTGGTTGGACAGCCGGAGCGATTGTGTCGGGAGCTTATTTCGGCGATAAGATTTCTCCTTTATCTGATACGACAGTGCTGGCATCTTCGTCTTCGGGAACCCCTTTGTTTACGCATATCCGGTATATGATGATTACTACGGTTCCTTCGTTGGCTGTTACATTGATTGTGTTTTTAGTGGCAAGTCTGATGCATCCATCTGTAGAGGTATCACAAACCGACGAGTTCTCCGAGTCATTGAGAAATACGTTTCATATAACTCCCTGGTTATTGGTTGTCCCGATACTTACCGGTGTGCTGATAGTCAGGAAAACTCCGGCTATACTTACGCTTTTCTGTGCTGCTGTGATGGCGGCAATTACCGCACTTGTTTTCCAGCCTCAGGTGATATGGGCGGTAGTCCATCCCGATTTGCCTGCTTCGGCTTATGCCGGACTTTCGTTTTGGGATGCCTGCAAAGGGGTGACCGTTACCTTGTACGGTTCGACTGCAATCCAGACTGGTAATGCCGCAATCGATTCGTTGATATCTACCCGTGGCATGACCGGGATGCTTAATACGGTTTTCTTGATTATCTGTTCGGTAACATTTGGCGGTGTATTGGCCGGAAGCGGCATGTTGAAGAGCCTGACCGAATTGTTTGCCCGCCTGGCGCATCGGGCTGTTACTTTGGTTGGGGCTACCGTAGGGACGGGATTCATCTGCAATGTAGTTACGGGCGACCAGTATATTTCTATCTTACTGACCAGCAGTTTGTATAAGAAACTGTACGAGCGGAAAGGTTATGAGAGCCGTTTGCTGAGTCGCGCAGTGGAAGACTCGGCCACAGTCACGTCGGTTCTTATACCGTGGAATTCGTGTGGCATGACACAAGCAACGGTCTTGAAAGTGCCTACGTTGGAATATCTTCCTTATTGTTTCTTTAATATTTTATCTCCGTTTATGTCTGTCTTTATTGCGGCAATAGGGTATAAGATATTCCGGAGAAAACCGGAAGAATGACGTATTCACCTCAGAGGGAATTAATGTGTGCAGGGGCACTATAAACAAGTAACCATTGAAAGACAACAACAGGTGTCTTTCAATGGTTACTTGTTTATAATCAATTGATGAATATGGATTATCTCATTTCTGCTTGTGTGATTTCGCCGATGTACATAGTGTATTGTTTGGATGTATCCACTTTTTGAGTGAGTGATTTCAGTTCGTCGGCGGTCATTTGTTGTGCCATCGCTTTCTTACAAGTGAGAACGACAGAAGGTTGTGTACTTTGGTTGAGATAGAATGAAAGCTTGTAGGTCGTGCTTTGCGTCATCAGTGCGTTAGCGGCTATACGGCTTTGGTCGAATAAGATGTATGCAACGTTTTTGCCTAACATCTGTCCGATTCCGCTCCAGTTTTCTGCATTGATATCAATGGTTTCTCCGTTTTCGGCGGTCAGCGTAAGGCGTCCTTGCGCTATCAATTCGTTTAGGTTAGCCGGAAGCTGGTCTACGTTTACACTTTTCAGTTCGCCTGTTTCTGCCGGAAGAATGGTTTGTGCAGGTTGTTGTGGGGCATTGGCCAGGAGTTTTTGTCCCAGTGTGGCAGTCACTTGTTCGAAGAGCTGGTCTTTTAAGTCAATCGTTTCGCGGCGGAATTTTCCGCAGATAGGTGCCAGTTTGGTTTTCTTCTTGTTTAATGCCATATCATCGGTAATCCATTCTTCGGCAGTATATTTTTCACCTCCATCGCGCGCTTCGTCATACCAATAGCGGATGCGGGTCATTTCTATGTCGCATGAACCGTCGTTCGCGTAAATTAAAAACTGGTAATAAATGCGGGTACGGTCGAGTGATAAAGCCGTCGAAGAGAAAACGATGTATTCTTCTGCCGATGCGGCTATTTCACCTTTGCTTTCATCGGTATAAGCAACAAAGCTGTTTAGTCCTTCGTTTGGTTTGAAACGGTTTTTTGCCCAGTCTAAAAGCTGGTTATAAATTTCTGTTTTCGATAATCCGGGTGCTTTGATTTCTTTACTGAAAGTCACTTTCCCATCGGTCATAGTAACGGCTCCAGCCAGATACTTTGGGTTTGAATTGTCTTTTTTATCCTTAGCCATGCCGGTCAGTGGCAAACATATCAAAAGGATGAACAATAGTTTTTTCATGATAATTTTGTTTTTGATTATAATTTTCGAAGGACAAATATAGAAAGAAAAAGGAAAACAACCCCGGCTTCTACCCTAAAAATCACAAAAAGCTTATTAGAATGCCTAAAAAACGTAGAGACACAAAGACAATAGAGGAAAATTCAGCGTTCGTGCAACCTCTATGTCTTTGTGTCTCTATATTCAGATAATAGTCTGTCCGTGTATTAACGTACCGGCATCTTGTCAATGCGTTTCTGGTGGCGTCCTCCTTCAAATGCAGTATTGAAGAATTCGGTCATGATTTTATCTGCCATTTCATTGTCGATGAAACGTCCCGGCATGACCAATACGTTTGCGTCGTTGTGTTGGCGTGCCAAGTGGGAGATTTCGGGAATCCAGCAAAGTGCGGCACGTATGCCCTGATGTTTGTTCAGAGTCATGCTGATGCCTTCTCCACTGCCACAGATTGCAATACCCGGATAACATTCACCCGCTTCTACGGCAAGTGCCAACGGGTGTGCAAAGTCTGCGTAGTCGCAACTGTCGGCAGTATATGTGCCGAAGTCTTTATATTCCCAACCTTTTGCTTCGAGCCATTGCTTTACATATTGTTTCAATGCAAAGCCGGCATGGTCGGAAGCCAATCCTATCAGTTTCATATTAGAACATGGCTTTTACTTGGTTGTATACGTTTTCGGCTGTGAAGCCCAGCTTTTCGTCCAAAACCTTGTACGGAGCCGAGAAACCGAATGATTCCAATCCCCAAATCTTTCCGTCAGTGCCTACCAGTCCAAGCAGATTTACAGGCAGTCCGGCTGTCAGACCGAATTTCTTTACTCCGGCAGGAAGGACGCTGTCCTGATATTCTTTGCTTTGGCTGCGGAACAGTCCTTCCGAAGGAACAGAAACGATACGTACCTTGATGCCATCTTTACGGAGTAGTTCAGTTCCGGCTACCAAAGTAGATACTTCCGAACCTGAAGCCAGCAGGATAACATCCGGGTTTTCGTCAGAGCCGGCTACGACATAAGCACCTTTGGCTGTCTGGGTATAATCGTTTCCTTCGGGCAAGTTGGCAATATTCTGGCGAGAGAAAATCAGTGCGGTAGGAGTGGTCGTGTTTTCCATTGCCAGCTTCCATGCCTGAGTGGTCTCTTCGCAATCTGCCGGGCGGAGAACCAACATTGAGTTGTGTCCCTTGTGGTTTTTCAGTTTCTCCATCAAGCGGATTTGTGCTTCTTGTTCTACCGGTTCATGAGTAGGTCCGTCTTCGCCTACACGGAATGCGTCGTGTGTCCAAATGAACTTCACAGGAGTTTCCATCAGGGCAGCCATACGTACAGCTGGTTTCATGTAGTCGGAGAATACAAAGAAGGTACCGCATGCGGGGATAACGCCTCCGTGCAATGCCATACCGATGCAGCAGCATGCCATGGTCAATTCTGATACACCTGCTTGGAAGAATGCGCCGCTGAAGTCGTTTTTCGTAAAGGCATGTGTCTTTTTCAAGAAACCGTCGGTCTTATCAGAGTTAGACAAGTCGGCAGATGCGCAAACCATGTTTTCTACTTGTTCTGCCAATGCGCCGAGCACAGTAGCCGAAGCGCCACGTGTAGCCGAACCTGCTTTTTGCTGGATAGCGTCCCAGTTTACTTGAGGAGCTTTGCCAGAGAACCAGTATTCCATCTTGGCAGCCAGTTCCGGATTAGCCTTTGCCCATTCTGCTTTAGCCGCATAGCGTTCGCCTACGATGGCTTTCAGTTCTTCGCGGCGTTTTGCGTAAAGTTCCGCTACTTCCGGGAAGATTTGGAACGGTTGTTCCGGATTGCCACCCAAGTTCTTGACGGTATTGGTGTAAGCGTCACCTCCCAACGGCGCGCCGTGTGTAGCGCAGTTGTGTTCGTAGCTGCTGTTGTCTGCCTTACGTGCCCCCTTACCCATGATGGTCTTACCGATAATCAAGGTAGGCTGACCTGTTACGGCTTTTGCTTCGGTCAATGCGGCACGGATTTCGTCAGCGTCATTCCCATTGATTGTAATGACTTTCCAGCCCCATGCCTCGTATTTCTTGGCTACATCTTCGTCTGTTACGTCTTTACATTCGGTAGACAGCTGGATATCGTTCGAGTCGTAGAACATAATCAAGTTGTCCAGTCCCAAGTGTCCGGCGATACGTCCTGAGCCTTGTGAGATTTCTTCTTGTACACCTCCGTCTGAGATGTAAGCATAAATCGTTTGGTTCATTACATCGCCTAAACGTGCTTTCAGGAATTTAGCTGCGATGGCGGCACCTACAGCGAATGTGTGTCCTTGTCCCAGCGGGCCGGAAGTGTTTTCGATGCCTCTCATGACGTCTACTTCAGGATGTCCTGGAGTAGGGCTTCCCCATTGACGGAATTGTTGCAATTCGTCCATGGTGAATTTGCCGGTCAACGCCAGTACAGAGTACAGCATCGGCGACATGTGTCCTGGGTCAAGGAAGAAGCGGTCTCTGCCTTCCCAACGGGGATTTTCAGGGTCGTAAACTAAAAACTCAGAGAAGAGTACATTTACAAAGTCTGCACCACCCATAGCGCCACCCGGGTGTCCGGATTTAGCTTTTTCTACCATTGAAGCAGCCAAGATACGGATGTTATCGGCTGCGCGGTTCATAAGTTCTTTACTGTTTTTCATTATTGGATATATTAGTTGGATGTATTAGTTTGTTGCAAAGATAAGAAAAATCTGGAATGTGCAAGCAAATTCGGAATCTAAAATTGGGGATGGAAGGGTAAGAAATTGTGGATAAAAGGATAATTTTTCTTTTCAGCACTAATTTGCCGTTCGCAGACATACCGAAAAACGCAGGAAAAAGCCTCAAGCCATGAAGTCATCGGATGCTTTTTCCTGCGCGTTTAGAGTCTGTTTATTGGGGTTCATCAGAAACTGATAAATTCCAGTTTGGCGTAATCTGACTGGAGGACGAGGTGTTTCCCGTCGGCTTTCAAAACATCGAAGGTCGTTTCAAGTGAGTTGATGCCGAAGGGGAGCAGCCGTTCTACTGGAACATCTTCACCGCTGTCGCCGGTTGATTCACCACGGAAACGGAAATCTTTCATGGTTGCCTGGCTATGGTCTTCGCTCAAGTAAAAATGTCCGACGAATGTGCCGTATTTGTGCGTGCATTGCTTTTCAGCTATCTGTACAATCTGCAACTGGATGCTATAAAAGATGCGCTGGCAGTCACGGTGGACAATGCCATCGTCAAGGGTGGTAAACTGTTCCAATTTCCACATGCCTTCGATGTTTTCGTCAATAGGCTTTTTCTCGCAGGAAGCGAACAAGGCGAAGAAACACATCGCAATTAATAAATGTATGGCTTTCATATTAACAATCAAAACTTAAAAACTCACAAACTTAAAATATCTTCCCTGTTTTCCGGATTGTCAGGATACCTCCTGTAGAGTTTCCTAAATAATTTCCGCGGTCGAGTCCTACGCCTACGGTTGCGCCCCATCCTTTGGCCCATTGGGGAGTATAGCTCACTTCATAAAGCGAACTGAATTGTTTGCGCTGTTTGTCAAGTGGCGTTGTATAGGTGCCCCAATGGCGGGCGAATGAAATCAGCATACGCCAGCTCCATTCATCACTTGGGTCTCCGCTGATGCCTATATGCTGCGAACGTACGCGGTTGCTTTTAAATATGATTTTGCCGTCTTGGTTGTAGATGGGACCGGGCAAGAGGGGGTTGCCCATGCCTTGTCCCCAGTGCTGCCATGCCTGATAGCAATAATTGTTGTAATAATTATCGCTTGCGCTTATCTGATAACCCAATGTCCCGGCAAAATCATCGTAGAGAAGAGGCCCGGTTTGTTGCTTGGTCGACATGGATTCCCATACAACCGAGCTGACCCATCGGTTTTTGGGAAAATCGATTTCAAAGCCCAGCTGTCCGTCTTTCCATCGTCCGTATTGCCATACCATTTGCGAATGGTCGTCGAAGAAATGCTCTAAATAAGCACGGAACCGCCAGTCGTGCAGGTAATAGGTAAGCGCAAAATTCCAGCTTCCTAAGTGGTTCCCTTCTACATTGACCTGGTCACCCCAAGGTGTGTCGCTTCCTCCGCTCATCGGGATGAATGCCTTGAAGAAACTTTTCATTCCGTCGGGCATGTCTACTATCACCTTGCTTGTCCCGTCGGCGTTCTTTTCCAATTGGTCTCCAGCGAACTGGGCAGCCATCAGGATGCCGATTTCGAATTCCAACGGAAGCTTTTCGCGGTTTCCGATGCGTAGCATCAGCGATTTGCTGTGGTAAAATACGTGGCGCGCCCACTTGTTTCCAGGAGACACGAAGTCTTCTTGCCAGTTCCAGTCGGTAAATGCTCCGTAGGCGACATGTCCTTTTGCAGCCAGCCATTTACCGGTTCCGGGAATGGTTACATAGTCAGGGATTTCGGCACGCACCTGCGGTACAGGACGTGCGTTCGGCCCTTCTACCATCATCCCGCTGCTTAGTCTTTCGTTTTTGGTAAGCGGGAATCCCGGCCGTTCTTTGCTGCCTATGCTGAGCCGGAGAAACCGCCATGAAATGTCGGCGTATGCCTGCTGTACTGTAAAAGCGGATACTTGGTCGGCGGCACCGGCCAAATCTATTCCTGCTTGGATGTGCCAGTGATGCTTCAGTGCTTTATCATAAAGGAGTCCTGCCCGCACGTAACCACTGTTCGGCTTCTGGCTTGACAGTCCATACCGGTTGGCGGTGAACCAGAGTGGGGCATAGGTGCCGTTTGAGATGTTCCCGCTTGCTTCGATGTGGTAAGTAAGGGTTGTGTCTGCCTGCTGGGCAAAGGCAGGAACAGAGAAAAAAGCTGCCATCAGCCCTGCCAATATTGTCTTTCGGTTCATATAGATACTATTGAATAGTGAAAAATACCGTGCAAAGGTACGAATTATTTTTTATATGGCTATGGCTTAGCGGATATTCCTTCGGTTCAATGCTTGTTGGTAGCGGCGCGCGTTGGCAAGGTGCTGGCTCAGCGTGCGTGCAAAGTTGTGTGTACCCGAAAAGTCTTCTTTGGCACACATATAAAGGTAATCGTGATGTGCATGGTTTAATACGCTTTCCAATCCTTGGATGCTGGGGATGCGGATGGGGCCGGGGGGAAGTCCTTTATATATATAGGTGTTATAAGGACTGTCGGTTGTCAGGTGTTTGTTGAGGATGCGGCGCAGTCCGAAGTCCTGTAGGCTGAATTTGACGGTGGGGTCTGCCTGAAGTGGCATATCTTGGCGCAGGCGGTTGATGTATAGCCCTGCTACGATGGGCTTTTCTGCATTGTTGGCGGTTTCTTCATCGACAATGGAAGCCAGTGTGCTCACTTCTGTTGGGGTCAGTCCGATGGCTTTGGCTTGGTTTTGGCGTTTGTCGTTCCAGAACCTCCGGTGCTCTTTTTGCATACGGGCAATGAACTCTTGGGCACTGATATTCCAATATACTTCGTATGTGTTCGGGATAAATAAGGCAGGAAGGGTATAAGCATTATAACCCAAAGAAGCGCAGTAAGCACTGTCTGCCAGTATACGGGCTATCTCGGCCGAGTCGGTCATCAGTTGATTGGATACTGCCTTGCAAAGTCGTCCGATGGTGCGCACACTGGGAACGGTAAGTTTTACCGGCGTTTGGCTTCCTCTTTGCAAAGTACGGAAGATGTTCCAGGTTTGTGTTTCTGGATTAAAACGGTAGGTACCTGTATGAATGTGCTTGTCGTAGTCCGTATAGGTAGCCAGCAAGCGGAATCCGGTCAGGTTAGAAGCATGCAGGCAGGTTTGCAGCTTATGGTATACCGAATCGATGTTGTCATCGTTGTCTATATATATAAAGGTGGGTTTGTCTATCTTCAGCGGACGGTTGAACAGGCTGGCGTATCCGGCAATGACACCGGCAACCGCAACTATAATCAGGAAGCTGGCAAGGATGGTCAGGTTTCTCTTTTTCATTTTTGTCTTTTTACAAGTTCCGGGCGCAAAGATAATACAAAAAAGTGAGATACTGGGCAAATCACGGAAAAATGATTGAAAGTTAATGGTTTATGAGAT
>ULRH01013810.1_pt1 | contig 42746 bp, 40 predicted proteins | sample 1955271 | NCBI WGS metagenome assembly ULRH01 (sample SAMEA4835677, study PRJEB28245) | human gut metagenome | biome: gut microbiome; material: fecal sample | place: Denmark | collected 2008 | reverse complement strand
TTCTCTTTGGCGTGATTTTTTTATCTCATGGAAATTTCATAATCGTTTTTCTTTTATTTCGTTCCTTCTTGAGTTAAATAAATATTGCCATGATCCATAAGCAACCCCATGGAAATAGATAAAGACCTTTCCCCTCCTCTGTTTTCATCCACATGAATCTGAAGCGAACGGCCTTCATTTGCTTTCCGGATCTTAAACCATCCCCATTCCAGTGTAGGAGAAAAACCTTCATACCTAAAATTACCTTCCGCATCATATACCGGATATTGTACGTTGTGTATAATAGAATCAGTCCGGATATCATCTGTCACACCCACCTCTGAAATCCACCAACCATAACCTAATTCATCTGCATTAGTCACAACCACCTCTATGTCAGCTGCCTCTTTACCCACTACCATATGATTGTCAGAAAATTCATACTGCCTCATTGGAAGAGGCTCATCGTCATTTGCACAACTTCCTAAACACAACAATAAATTTGCCGACAATAAAAATAATAAAACCCGTTTCATAATTTAATATCCTGTTATATATATCTGCCGATTATCATCATTGAAAATAGTACTTTCTGCCGGGCTGACCTCGTTGCGAAACTCTGTTACCAACTTAACTGCATCAGCTGAAGCGTCACGTAATGCTTTGCCTGCATTTTCCACTGGCACCTGCAAATCGTTAGTGCATCCTGCCAACGATAATGCCAAAAATGACACAAACAATAAACTACTTTTCTTTTTCATACGTATATAATGATTAGGAAACTTCGTTTTTCTATCCGCAAATTTACGCCTTGCTTTTCTTTCTAACAAGCAAATCCTCCGTTTCGGCGTACTCAGTGCATCGTTGAGAATCAACCGATTAGAAAGAAAAGCGTAGACAAGACTACAAAATCAAATATCCTGTCGCCTCTAAACGTTCGTTTTTTAACGTCAAAAGATACGTCTCCGAAGGAAGTTGTTTCAAGTCGATAAATACATCTTGACCGGAAACGGCAGTCACTGTAGTAACATACGCTGTCTCATCATCCAACATTTCCACTTTCAGCGTAAAAGTACCTTCCGTCAAAAAGTGAATTCGCAACATTTTTCCTTCGTCTATGAAAATTTCGAAAGGAGCCTCTAAAGGAACTCGAGTTGATGTACTATACTCTGTTTTAATTTTTATGGATTTTTCTTTTGCCATCATCGACAAAGGCATTATCACCAATGCCACCACAAACAATAGGATAATTCTTTTTTTATTCATAACTTCGTTACATTTTAAATTCAGCACAAAATTATTACATATAAATTTCATATCAACCATATTCCATATTTTAGCGTACTCATGCATTTGTTGATTATCAGCAATTTATACACTTTTGCGTATACACGACTAATTATTGAGGAGATAATCTGACCTCCGTACAAGAAAAATCGCTAAATTTGAAAAGCAACTAACAGAGAAACGTATGAAAAAACAAATTTCATTTTTAACTTTACTGGTTAGCGTTATTTTATGCGGATGCAACCACTCTACACAACCTTTCATTTTTAATAAGGTAAAAAACCTTATGCAATCGAACCCCGATAGTGCCTATTCATTATTAGCTACCATAAACACAGACACACTGAATGCCGGAAACTTTGCGCATTGGTGTATGCTGAAAGCTGAACTCTCACACCGTGCCTCAAATGTCTCAGTACCTTCAATAGAAGAAATGAAAACAGCATACGATTGGTTTCAAAAACACTGCAAATCAAAAGAACAACTGAAATCCGAATTTTATTTAGGTATGGCATACGCCCATGAAGGAGAAACAGACAAAGCCATGGATACGTATTCCCACGTATACCATGCAGCAGAAAGAAGTCAAAACTATCAACTGATGGGATATACGTGTTCATATATGGCAGACCTCTATTTTGATTATGAATATACTTCCAAATCAGTTGATAAAAAAAAGGAAGCCGCTTTTTGGTTTAAAAAAGCAAACAATCCAAGAAGCTATACGTGTGCATTAAGAGATATCTGCATGAACTATACTGCTATAGATTCATTATCACAAGCTTTCTACTATTTGCAAAAAGCCGATTCTATCGGAAAAACACTCAATGATACCAATGTGTATGAATCTATCCTCAATGCATACGGCAATCTGTACAGACGCAAAGGTGAATACAAATTAGCCGAAAACTACTTTTACCAAGCATTAGCATTGAATAAAAATTCCATTTCCAACTACTTTGCTTTAGCCAGCCTGTATATAGAAACCAACCAATTTCAAAAAGCGAAAGACATACTAAAAAAAATACCGATGGACAAAAACATCCACCGTTACGCCGTATATTCGGATTTATACGAAATAGCCAAGCTGGAAGGAAAATTTGAACAAGCCTTTTATTACTTGGAACAATATACAGACATCAACGACTCCTTAACCGCCGCCTCTAATGAATCGAAAATATTCGAAATAGAAAACCGCTACAAGCACCAGAAGCTAATGACCGAGAATGCCGAACTAAAGCTCCAGCAAAGAAACTATCTGCTAATCATTGCCATTTGCTTAATCGGAGTACTCATCTTGCTCGGAATATATTGGAACTACCGCAAGCGGACGGAAAAAAGGCTCTTGCTGCAACAAGCGGACATCCGCGAGACACGCAACCAAATGCTGGAACTTTCCATCGAGATAGAACGGAAAAACGCCTTGCTGGAACGCTCGGAAGCCGAACAGCAAGCGTTACAACGGCTGCAACAAGAGAAAAAAGAACTGACCGCACACTATCACACACTGAGGCAAAACATGCTACAGTCATCGGCAATCTATAAGAAACTGCAACAACTGGCCCGACAAAAGAAGCCCGGCAACAACAAGTCGCTGCTCACACCTCAGCTATGGGAACAAATCAAGCGGCAAGCACAAGAGGTATACCCCGGCTTGCGACGCTACGTAATCAACCGCTGTCCCGACCTCAGCGAATCGGAATGGGCATACTGCTGCCTCTACCTGTTCGGCTTCGACACAAACGACGAAGCCACGCTGCTTGGCATCAACACGACTTCGGTACGGACCAAGACCGCACGCCTGCGCACACGGCTACACATCGAACTTCCAGAAAAGACTATCTTACCACACAGATTTAGAAACCAATCATCGCAAACACAAAGGCACAAAAGACTGCTTTTTCATTTTAGTATAACTGCGATACCTGCACGATTAGTAATCGTCATGTCGTACGATTAGTAATCGTCACGCTGTACGATTACTAATCGTGTCGGAAATGCAGTTATATTGCTTGCGGCGTATAGATAAACCAAGCAGATGACGCCGCTTGTCGCGACCGGACGGGCAGGCCGCCTATCTAAAAGCCCAAGAAGGGAAAGACTGGTTGACAACTGCATGAAAAACAGGTTTTCCATACAGCTATGCACAAGTTATCAACAGGCTGTTCATAACTGTTGATAACTTGTGCACAAGAACAGAAAGCGTCAATAAAGCCCCAACAGATGCAGGATGGTAGGGGCAAGCAGAGCGGTGAGGATGCCGTTCAGCGTCAGACCGAGGCTGGCGTAAGCACCGTATTTACCGCTCACTTCCATCGCCCGCGAAGTGCCCACCGCATGAGAAGCCGTCCCCATAGACAGACCTTGCGCAATAGGACTGCCCACATGACCCACCTGCAACACCTTGAACCCGCAGATGGCACCGAACAAGCCCACTACAATCACTACAGCCGCCGTCAGCGACGGAATCCCTCCCACCGAAGCGGAAACCTCCATGGCAATCGGCGTAGTGACCGACTTGGGAGCCAACGACATGATGACTTCGGGCGACGCGCCCATCAGCTTTGCGATAACCGTAACCGCCACCAGCCCGACAATGCAGCCAGCCAACTGCGAGATGAGAATCGGCAACAATTGCTTCCGTATCATCTTCAACTGCAAATACAGCGGTACCCCTAACGCCACTACGGCAGGCTTCAGCCAGAACTCGACCAACGAACCTGCCTCGGAATAAGTTTCATAAGAAACGCCCGTACACTGCAAAAAGCAGATAAGCAAGGCGATAGCCAGCAAGATGGGATTGAGCACGAGCCATCCCGTTTTCTTCTGAATGACTTTCGACAAGAAATAGAAACCGAAAGTAATGGCAAGCAAAAAGAACTTATTTGTGAAAAAATCCATGTTTCCTGACGATTTGATGAACCCAACCTGTAACAACCAATACCAGCACCGTGCTTACCAACGTAGCAACCACTATGGGCCAGAACTGCGCCTCGATAATGTCGAAATAAAGCATTAACGCCACTCCCGAAGGCACAAAGAAAAAACCTAAATTGGCGACCAGAAAGTCGCTCAATCCTTGCACCCACTCTAATTTAATCCACCCCAACTGCAGAAACAACGTAAGCAGCAGCATACCGATGATGCTGGAAGGCAGGTGGACTCCGGTCAGGTAAACCACCAGTTCACCCAACGCAAGGCATCCAAACAAAATTGAACACTGACGAACCATATCCTAAAAACATTTACTTATTGAAAACGGCTGCAAAGGTACACATTCCGGCGTTATCTTGTCACAAAACAGAGTTTTTTATTTTTCCTGCTGTCAAACATATAAAAAATCCTTGCATGACATGAAAAAAAACGGCTCTTTGCAAACTTGATATTACAAAAAAGCGTATTTTTGCAGTGCGGTAGCAAGCGGTTATTATCGCACACAACAAAGACAAATCACAATTCTAATAAAATAAAGTCATGGATTTAATTAGTCAAATCGTTGAACGCGCTAAGGCAAACAAACAGCGCATCGTGCTTCCGGAAGGAACAGAAGAACGTACTTTGAAAGCTGCCAACCAGATATTGACAGACGGTGTGGCCGACCTGATTCTGCTGGGCAACCCCGATGAAATCATGGACCTGGCAAAAGAATGGGGCTTGGGAAATATCCACAAAGCTACCATCATCAATCCCGAAACCAGTCCGAAAAAAGAAGAATACGCACAACTGTTGTGCGAACTGCGCAAGAAAAAAGGAATGACCATCGAAGAAGCCCGCAAGCTGGTGAACGACCCGCTGTATTACGGCTGCCTGATGATTAAGTCGGGAGACGCCGACGGCCAGTTGGCTGGCGCACGCAACACGACAGGCAACGTGCTGCGTCCGGCACTGCAAATCATCAAGACCGCTCCGGGCATTACGTGCGTATCGGGTGCCATGCTGCTGCTGACCCATGCTCCCGAATGTGGCGACAATGGTGTCATTGTAATGGGTGACGTGGCTGTTACACCGGTTCCTGATGCCGACCAGTTGGCTCAAATAGCTGTCTGCACCGCCCGTACCGCCAAAGCCGTTGCCGGCCTTGACCCACGCGTAGCCATGCTGAGCTTCTCTACCAAAGGTTCTGCCAAACATGAAGTGGTAGACAAAGTAGTAGAAGCACTCCACATCGCCCAAAAAATGGATCCGACATTGAAAATCGACGGCGAAATGCAAGCCGATGCCGCCCTGGTTCCAAGAATCGGACAAAGCAAAGCTCCGGGTTCGGAAATCGCAGGACGCGCCAATGTACTGGTCGTTCCATGCCTGGAAGTAGGCAACATCTCTTATAAACTGGTAGAACGTCTGGGTCATGCTACCGCTGTAGGTCCTATCCTTCAGGGTATCGCACGCCCGGTAAACGACCTGTCACGCGGATGTTGCATCGACGATGTCTACAAGATGATTGCCATCACTGCCAATCAAGCCATTGCAGCTAAAGCAGAATAAGCCAAGCATATCCCATTTCACCACAGAGGACACAGAGGCCACACAGAGTTTGCAAATTCCTCTGTGGTACGCTGTGTCCTCTGTGGTGAAGAAAAACATCATTTTTAATCAATAAAACAAAACAAACATATATGAAAGTATTGGTACTTAATTGCGGAAGCTCGTCCATCAAGTACAAACTGTATGAAATGACCAACAAGCAAGTCCTCGCACAAGGAGGCATCGAAAAAATCGGCTTGCCCGGCTCTTTCCTGAAACTGACTTTGCCGAGCGGGGAAAAGAAAATCATCGAAAAAGACGTACCCGAACATACTACCGGCGTACAGTTTATCTTCGACACACTGACCAGCACGGAATATGGAGCCGTAAAAGACCTGCATGAAATCAATGCCGTAGGCCACCGTGTATTGCACGGAGGAACGAAATTCAGCGGCTCGGTGCTGATAGACGATGCTGTCATCGCCGCCGTAGAAGAGTGCTGCGACTTAGGCCCGCTTCATAACCCGGCTAACCTGAAAGGTATCTACGCCGTACAGAAACTGCTGCCCGAAGTACCGCAAGTGGCCGTGTTCGACACCGCTTTCCACCAAACCATGCCCGACTATGCTTACCTGTATGCCATCCCTTACCGCTACTTTGAGCAATACGGCATCCGCCGCTATGGTTTCCATGGAACCTCTCACCGCTATGTATCCAAACGTGTATGCGAATTCCTGGGCATCTCGCAGGAAGGCACCCGTATCATCACTTGCCACATCGGCAACGGCGGCTCTATCGCAGCGGTAAAAGACGGCAAATGTATCGATACCAGCATGGGACTGACTCCGCTGGAAGGCTTGATGATGGGTACCCGCAGCGGTGACATCGACGGTGGAGCCATCACTTACATCATGAAGAAAGAAGGACTGACTCCTGATGAAATGTCGACCCTGCTGAACAAGAAGAGTGGCGTGATGGGTATGTTTGAAAAATCAAGTGACATGCGCGAACTGGAAGCTGCCGCACAAAAAGGAGAAGAACGTGCCATCCTGACCGAAAAGATGTATTTCTACCGCATCACTAAATACATCGGCGCATACGCCGCAGCCATGAACGGGGTAGACATCATCTTGTTTACCGGCGGTGTAGGCGAAAACCAGGCAAGCGCACGTGCGGCTGTCTGCAAAAACCTGGAATACTTAGGCGTCAAGATAGACGACGAACGCAACAAAGTGCGTGGCGAAGAAGCAATCATCTCTACAGACGATTCGAAAGTGAAAGTTGTAGTCATTCCTACCGATGAAGAATTGACTATCGCTACCGACACGATGAACATCCTGAATGAGCGCAATAATAAATAATCATTAAATAGACCAACCGAGGGACATCCTTATACGTCCTTTTCACTATCTTTGCGATGCTTGATAGAGAAAACGACAGATAAGGATGTCCTTTTTTTATAAGCTTGAAAACTCAAAAGCCCAAAAACTTAAAACATAGCATCATGAAAAAGAAAATCGTAACATTCGGCGAAATTATGCTGCGCCTCACTACCCCCGATAACCTACGCATTCAGCAAAGCCGTGATTTCCTGGTGAACTACGGCGGAAGCGAAGCCAACGTAGCCATCTCGGTAGCTAATTTCGGAGGAGAAGTGGAATTCATTACCCGCTTGCCCGAAAATGCGTTAGGCGACACTTGTCTGGCAGAATTGCGTTCGCACAACATCGGCACCCAACATGTACTGATAGGAGGAAAACGCTTGGGAACTTATTATATGGAAAAAGCGGCAGCCATGCGCAACTCGAAAGTCATCTACGACCGCGACAACTCGGCTTTCTCTGAGCTGAAACCGGGCATGATAGACTGGCACGACGCATTCAAAGACGCTTCCATCTTCCACTGGTCGGGCATCGACGCCGCACTGACGCCCGGACTTGCCGATGTATGTAAAGAAGCCATCGACATTGCCAAGGAAATGGGATTGCACATTTCGTATGACATCAATTACCGGAAAAATTTGTGGAATTATGGAAAGACGGCACAAGAAGTGCTGCGCCCGTTGATGGCATCGAGCGACATCATGTTCGGAAGCGAAGGTGAATATGCCTTGGTCACCGGACTGAAAGCACCGGGATTCAAAGCTACCCGAAACGGAGAAGCATACGACTTGGAAGCATACGAAGCTTTCTGCAAAGGTATCAGCGAGCAAGTGCCTAATTGCAAGTACATCTACATTGCCCTGCGCAATGTCATCAGCTCCGTACACCATACGTTTGCCGGTATCCTGTATTCGCACGGCACGATGAAACATACCCGCGTGTTCGATATCGATGAAGTAGTAGACTGCGTTGGTGTAGGCGATGCATTCTGTGGAGCCATGCTTTATGCCCAGCACGCTTTCGAAGACGAACAGAAACGTGTAGACTTCTCTACCGCCGCATCGGTGCTGAAGAACACCATTGCCGGAGATTATAACATGGTAAAAACAGCCGAAGTAGAGGGCTTGCTCGTCAAGCAAGAAACTGGCGAAGTAGCACGATGATTTTTAGTTAATAGTTAATAGTGAATAGTTAATAATGAATAGCTTAAGCCACAATGCTATTCACTATTAACTATTCACTATTAACTAAAAATTATCTCACTTCCGTTTCTCCTTCGATAAACTGTTCCAAGAAAAGGTTCTCGCCATCGAACACGGCATACGAGAAGTCGGAAATCCAATCCCCCAGGATAAGCATACGCGAAGTGCGGCTCAGCATCAGGTCGAGCATGATATGCCGGTGACCGAACATGAAATAATTAATGGTAGGATGCGTTTTTAAATAATCTTTGGCAAACAATACCAACGGCTCCTTGTCTTCGCCCATGTAAGGCGGTTCCTTACCCCCTTCCCGTTTCAGACGGCTATGCTTTGCCCACTCCAAGCCTAATTCTATACTCCACCGGGGATGTAAGGCAGAAAACATACGTTGCAAGGTATGGCTATGAAAAACGGTGCGCAGGAAACGAAAACTACGGTCATCATCTCCCAACCCGTCACCGTGAGATAAAAAGAACTCTTTCCCATAAATCTCACACGTCAACGACTCCCGGTGCAAAATTACCCCGCACTCTTTCTCTAAATAATCACCACACCAAATATCATGGTTCCCGATGAAAAAATGTACTTCTATTCCCCTATCGGTCAATTCGGAAAGCTTTCCTAAAAAACGGGTATATCCTTTCGGCACTACCAATTTGAACTCGTACCAAAAGTCGAACATATCGCCCAAGAGATAAACAGCCGCAGCCCGATCCTTGATACTATCCAGGAAATTGACCAAGCGGCGCTCCTGTGTACGCCCGTGCGGAATAGCCCGCGAACCCAAATGCGCGTCCGACAGGAAATAAACATTCTTCATCGCATCCATCGTTTCCTTCAATTTATAAAAAACCTAACTCTAATTTCGCTTCCTCACTCATCATGTCCTTGTCCCATTCGGGCTCGAACACCAAATTGATTTGTGCCGACTTCACTCCTTCTACCGATTCTATCTTTTGACGGATATCCTCCATGATAAAATCGGCGGCAGGACAATTAGGAGCCGTCAGAGTCATATCTATTGACACATCCCCGTCGTCCTGCAAATCTATCTTGTAAATCAACCCCAAGTCGTACACATTAACCGGAATCTCAGGGTCGTAAACAGTTTTCAACATCGCTACAATCCGTTCTTCTATCTTCAGCTTTTCATCGTTATCCATATCTTATAAACTATTTAGATTATGGCGCAAATATAGAAAAAAAAGCGCACACTCTATATAGTAAAGAATAAGAGAATCATTGAGAAACCGTTTTGAATTTCCAAGAAACCGTTTTGAATTTATCGTATGCTGATTTGGGATGAGTTTTTGAGGCGTTTCCGATGCTGTGATGAGGAAGATAGCGGGCTATCTGACGAAGAGCAGATACGGTAAGGACAAAAATTCGTCCAAAGCACACACGAAAACGAAGACATCAAGACAAGAAAAGCTTTTTGGAGAAATTCAAAACAGTTTCAAATCCTTCCCTCGTCCGAATAGCTATAATATGCACCATCGGTTACTATCAGATGGTCGAGTAAACGGATATTCATCGTAGCGGACGCTTGCCGGACAGCTTGCGTCAAGCGGTCATCCTCTCCACTGGGAAGTGTGTTGCCCGAAGGATGATTATGACATAAGACCAAAGATACAGCACGCTTCAGTAAGGCTTCACGCAAGATACAGCGCACATCCACCTGTGTAGCAGCCAATCCTCCCTGGCTGATACGAATACGATCGATAACCTTTGAAGACTGGTTTAACAGTAACACCCAACACTCTTCCACTGGCAAATCGCACATCAGCGGATAAAACAATTCGTAGATGTCTTTCGAACATCGTATCTGCTTACGTTCCTTCGGCACCTCTTCCATACGCCGTTTTCCCAACTCCGATGCGGCAAGAACAGTCACCGCTTTGGCAGGCCCAATACCTTTAAAGCGGCACAAATCTTCGATATTAGCTTTCCCCAATTCATTCAAACTGTTGTGATAACGGTCGAGTATCTTACGCATCAACCCGACAGCCGACTCCTCGGTATTACCCGAACCTATTAAAATAGCAAGGAGTTCCGCATTACTCAATGCGAAAGCACCTTGCTGTATCAATTTCTCCCGTGGACGGTCTTCTTTCGCCCACTGATTAATGTTTAGTTTCTCATCCATTATTGATAAAAGTTCTTCTCGAAAGCAGCAAACTCTCCTTTCTTGCGCACGCAACGTTTCCACCATGCGGAAAGAAAGCCTGTTCCATATCCTATCAATTGGATAAACGCAGCAATTACAGAAAGTACACCAATGAAAAGACTTTTATTTCGATAAGAAGCGTCTGTCAGGATAATCCATACAAATATAGCTAAAAACAACAAGAGCCATGGGCAGAAAAAAGACAAGACCAAAATGCCACATACACCTAATGTAAACACAGCCGGCAACGTATGCACCAATTTCAGCGATTCCGGATATTTCTTATACAGGTTGATTCGCGCAATGCCCGAATTATAAACTTGCTTGAAGAACTTCCGCCAATCGGTACGCCGCTTATGCCATACCCATGCCTCGGGAAACAAACGGCATCGATACCCTGCCTTGAAAATGCGAATACTGAAATCGATATCTTCACCAAACCGCATCTTTGAGAATCCGCCCAAAGCCTGATATACCTCCCGACGTATCCCCATATTGAAACTGCGCGGATAAAACTTATCCATCTTTTTCTTCCCGCCCCGTATGCCGCCGGTCGTAAAGAAAGAAGTCATCGCATAATTGATGGCTTTCTGTACCGAGGTAAACGATTCGTGTGCACGGTCGGGTCCACCGAAGGCATCGGCAGGCTCCTTCCGTAATTCTACTTCTACCGCTTCCAAATACCCCGGAGGCAGCACACAATCAGAATCCAACACAACCAGATATTCACCATGACTGCGTTCTGCTCCATAATTCCGTGTCTGTCCCGGTCCGGAATTGGTTTTATAGAAATAATGTATAGTCAATGTTTCCGCATACTTGTCGACAACCGATTTACAAGAAACTGAAGAACCGTCTTCTACCACCAGCACTTCGAAATCCTGAAACCGCTGCCTGGTCAAACTATCCAACAATTCATCCACTTCATCGGGACGGTTGTATACGGGAATAATTACCGAATACCTCATCATTTCTTCAATTTAGCCCGCAACACTTCCACAATGGCAGGCAACAGTGAAATGAAAATAATGGCAACCAACAGCAACTTCAGGTTTTTCTGCACAAAAGGAAGGTCGCCGAAGAAATGTCCTGCATAACAGAACAAAGCTACCCATAAAGCTGCTCCTATCAAATTATAACACATGAAATAATAATAATGCATCTTACCCATACCCGCCACAAAAGGGGCAAACGTACGGACGATAGGGACAAAACGTGCGATGATAATAGTCTTACCCCCGTATTTCTTGAAAAACTCATGGGTCTTATCCAGATAACTTTGCTTGAAAATCTTCGAATTCGGATTACTAAACAACCGTTGCCCCAAATAGTGTCCTATCATATAATTGCACGAATCACCTAATACGGCCGCTACAAAGACAACCAATACCAGCGTATGTATCTCTAACGGCATATCAGGCAAAGCGGTGATGGCTCCGGCAACAAACAACAAGGAATCCCCCGGAAGGAAAGGAGTCACCACCAGTCCTGTTTCACAAAAAATAACCACAAACAAAATTGCATACGTCCACGTATGATAATTCTGCACAATGTCAACCATATATCGGTCGATATGCAAGATAAAATCAATAATGAAATCCATCTACGGAAAATATTTACAAGATTATCTAAAAAAAAGAGGACACCGAAAAGAACAAGCCACTTTTACATGAACTCTCTTTATAGTGTCCTCCGAAAAAAATTTATTCAACCAAAAAGCTGTTTCCTATTAGGATAACCCAACTAAACATCAAGGTTGAAGACCTTCCAAAGCCTGTTTAGCTGTCGCGTTTTCAGGGTCGATAGCAAGAATCTTTTCCCAATAAACCTTTGATTGTTCGTATTCTTCTTTCAAGAAATAATAATATCCCAAATAACTTTCACATTCGATAAGCACATTCTTCGAAGCTTTCGGATTCTCTTCCAAGATAGCAAGTGCTTTTTCGTAATACGGTTTAGCCAATCCTTGAGTTGTTTCCGGGTCAAGCATAGCGTTGGTACGAGCACGCCAGAAATTACCTAAATAATTATCAGGAACACGTTCTGCCACTTGAGCAAAAATCGTATCGGCTTCTACCAAATAAGCTTTCAACTGGATAGAATCGACTGTTGCAACAACCGGTGCCTCCGTTTGAGTCGAATCGGCGGCAGGCGTTGACAAAGCACCAGCTGCCATATAATACAAACGACCGAACATAAACAAATCTGTCACTTCGGCCTTATCCTTCATACCGTCTAAATATTGTTGATAAAGACGAATAGCTTCCGGATAATTCTGCGCTTTTTGCTGAGCCTCTGATGCCTCCTTAGCGATTTCAGGATGTTCACCCTTTTCATCAAGCTTCATCGCTTTGTCAAATTCAACCATCGCTTTGTCTATTTCATTATTGGCAGCATACAAACGCGCACGATACAAATAATCCATATATACAAAGTCGGGGTTGTTCGGGTCGGCAAAGAACACATCACTTGCCTGAATACCTTCAGCATAAGCCTTTGTTTCATACAAGTCGTACATTTTCAAACGTTTCAGCAAATGGTTATCAGCTTCCATTGCCAAACCTTTGTTTACCATTTCCAATGACTGTGCATAGTCTTTATTCAAGTAAAGCAACATGGAGTAACGCGAATAATCTTGCACATCGGGCTGACCCTTTTGCATATATTCATCGAATACTTGTTTTGCCTTACCGTAACTACCCATCTGGTAGTAAGCGTTTGCCAATTCGCGGTCCACACGTATTTCTGTAGGATACTTTTCCTTCAGCTTCAGCAACATATTTACAGACAACTGCGGGTTCACTCCAATATACGCATTGGCATATTTATAATAAGCGTCAAAACAACCTTCATCAAACAAGATAGCTTGCTCGTAGTAACCGCAAGCAGTACCTACATCTTTTACCGACAAGGCAATATCACCTTGCAATACATAGCTTTCGCCGTTTTTCGAATCTGCCTTCCGAGCTTTCTCTGCAAATTCTTTCGCTGCATCTATTTTGTCATTGTTCAAATAAGCCCTACCAATAGCAACCAGTAAAGATACGTTCTTTTTGTTTTTTCCTTTCAGAAGTTCATCGAAAGCATCTTCAGCAGCATCTGGATTATCTTTAATCATCGCAGCAATCTTATCAACCTGCTTCACCATATCTTGAGACAGCGGCTCTTGGGCATACAAAGAAGCAGACAACAAGAAGCTAAAACATAATGCACTTAAAACTTTAGTTTTCATAATCATATATTAATTCCTTATTAAAACTCATCTTTCACATTCACCAATCGAATAGGTTGCGTTGCCGGTACGATACCCGATTTCAGAATTATACGTTGTCCTCTGTCACCGGTTAAGAATCGCATCAGACCGGTAGGCAAAGCCGTACGCGGATCGTTTATTAAGATAAAGACATCGTGAACCAATGGATATTCTCTCAAAGCAAGGTAAGCCTGATAAGGCTTATAACTGTTTCCTACCGTCGCATATCCTGAATTGCTGACAGCCATCACCTGCACCGATTCGTTGAAAGAAAGGCGCGTCGTATCAGCTGCATTGCCTACCCAGTTAGCGCCGATAACCCCCAGCGCATTGGGAGTTTTAGACACATATTCGATAACCTCCTCATTTGATTTCAATGCAGTCAACGTAGAAGCCAACGGCTCGCCTCTGCAAATTGAATCAATGGCATAATGAATAGTTCCCGAATTAGGATTGTCGAACACAACATTCATGTCTCCTAAACGAGACTTCGGATTCAAATCTTTCCACGTTTTTATCTGCCCTGTCAATATTTTACGGAACTGTCCCACTGTAATCAATGAATCCGTATTTTCCGGATGCGTAATTAAAGCGATTCCACTGACAGCCATCGGCACAGACTCTGGAAAAAATTTGCGTGAATGAAAAGAAGCCAGTTCTGCATCACTCAACCGACGATTAGCGATAACCAAGCGCACACTGTCCTGCAAAAGCAATTTAATAGCGTCTACCTCACTGCAATAAATAGGAGTAACCTCTGCTTCAGGGGTCAACGCCCGGTACACTTGCAACTCTTCTTCGATAATCGGCTTCAGTGATTCGTCTACCGCAATTGTTATGGAACCTGAGTACCACGTCTGGCCATCACCGGCAGAACGCTTGTTGTTACAGGATACCAACAACAAGAGCAGACAAACACCTACATAAAAACTTCTTTTCATACACGCAATTCTTAAGATATATTACTGCAATCTAAATACAACCGGCAAGGTGTAATATACAGGCACGTTACGTCCATTCTGCTTACCCGGAATCCATTGCGGCATCGATTGTACCACACGGACTGCTTCCTTATCACAGTTCGGATCCAAAGAACGCAATACCTGAACATCTTCAACCTTACCAGAAGCAGAAACGACGAATCTCAAGATTACACGTCCTTGAATACCGTTTTCCTGAGCAATAGCCGGATAACGCAAATTCTTGGAAATGTATTTCATCAATTCCTGAACGCCGCCCGGATATTGAGGCATCTGTTCTACCATCGTGTAAGGTTCCTCTTTTTCTTCAGGAGCCTGGGTAATCACTTCCTGCAAGTCGGCGATATCCGCACCTTCCAGTTCGTTGTTACCTTTTACGTCGGCGATAGAAATCTGTACTTTCGATTCGGTCAGCTCGTCCTGACTCTTCAATTCATCTTCATCTGCTACTTCTTCATCTTTCTTGATGACCGGAGCAGTAAACTTGATAGTACTCTTCAACTGGGGAGGAGGAGCAATCTGTTCAACCGGCTTAACCAGTTCTTCTTGCTTCACTTCCGGTTCTTCCAATTGAGAGAGCTGGGTTACTTCCAACATTTCCTCTTCCTTCTCAGGAATAGCCATCTGGATCAAGCGAGGAAGATAGAAGCCTACAGCAGCAACCACAATCACAATGATGATAGCAGCCATTTGCCGTCTTCCGAAATCACGACGCATTTTATAAGCGCCGTATGCTTTATTTTTATCTTTGAAAATGAGTTCACACCATTCCAAAGAAATCAAATCTATTTTTGCCATATTTTTCTTTTTTAGGTGTTACACATTTCAACTTACAGCATTACTACTCAACTGACCTTTCGCATTATAGTTGTCAATCAAGAACTGGTCTCCTTCCGTGATTTCAACAATCACATACTTACCGATACTGCAAATCTGCATTTCGTCCAATGCATCAATCAGGTTCTTGTAAGTAGCTTTGTCAGTCGCCTTGATAATTACGGTCGGTGTATTCTTGGCACCTTTCACTTCAGAAACTTGTTTCTTGTATTCTTCCTCCGTAATTTCCAGATTAGCCTTCTTCTGTTTCAACTCTTCCACTTTCTTCACTGCATCGTAGTTCTTGCGGAGCAAAACCTTACGGATGCCGTCAGCCGTGTAATTCGTTTCTTTCAAAGAAGTATAATCGTCATAATTCGGTTCTCCTTCGTAATAATAAAGCTTATTATCCGCATCCAGCAACATTGTAAGAGCCTGAGAAGCCTTTACCTTATTCTGCTGATCCTCGGTAATATTCTCATCATTGGTAGGCATACTGATTTCCATTGTTTGAGGCTTGCTCAACGAGGTACACAGCATGAAGAAGGTAATCAAAAGCATGTTCATGTCCACCATCGGCGTAAAGTCTACGCGGACGGCCATTTTTTTCTGCTTTGAACCTTTTCCTTTTTTGCCTCCACCATTATCTTGTATTTCAGCCATATTTTAAACTCCTTTTTTATTCGTCAGACACTTTTTTCAATGAAGTAATCAGATTGTATCTGTTTTCCTTCAAATCTTGAAGAGAACTCATTACGTTCTTGATGACAGAATAAGGAGTGCTTTGGTCAGCTTTGATGGCGATACGCAAGTCACGGTTTGTAGCACGCGCATTACGTATCCACGCCTTGAACTGGTTGTCCACACTGTCACAAGGAATTCCGTAATCCTTCAATACTTTATCCTGTTCTTCGCCCGGAAGCGAGAGGAACCATCTCATATTCTTCATCGGAACGCCGAAAGTCTGGAATACGGAAAACTTCTTAACTTCCTCGGGAGTGAATGTCAAGCCATATTCCTTTCCTACAGCTTCCAATGTAGCTGCCATATCCTGTTGCTTGTCAAGACTCATGAAAATCTTGCCACTCGGCTCGACAAGAATCTGCAGGATGTTCGTTTCCGGAATCTTGATTTCCGAAACCGAACCCGGAGTAACGACCTGTACCGGCTCTTTCTTGATGAAGTTACCTGTCAACATAAAGAAAGTAAGCAGCAACACGGTCACGTCACTCATGGCAGTCATGTCGATAAACATGGATTTCTTTTTAACTTTAACTTTACCCATAATTAACTATTTAAAAAGTTATACGTTTCGTTTACACGAGAGACTACCTCAGTCTCTTCGATTATTTATGGGTAGCGTTGAAAGTCTGTACGATAGAGAAGCCTACTTCGTCAAGGCTGTAAGTCAGTTTATCAATCTTATTAGTAAAGTAGTTATAAGAGATAACGGCCAATGCACCAGTCAAGATACCGAATGCGGTATTGATCAAGGCTTCAGAAATACCGGTTGACAACGCAACTGAGTCAGTACCACCACCAGCAGACAAAGCGGCGAATGAACGGATCATACCGATAACGGTACCGAGCAGACCGCAAAGAGTACCCAGTGTAGTAATGGTACCGATAATCGGCAAGTTCTGCTGCAACATCGGCATTTCCAATGCGGTAGCTTCTTCCAATGACTTCTGGATAGCCAATACTTTCTGGTCTTTATCCAATTCGTTGTTTTGTTCCATTTCACGGTAAGTCTGCAAAGTAGCACCTACAACGTTTGCTACAGAACCACGTTGCTTGTCGCACAATGCTTGAGCAGCTTCCATGTCATTCTTTGCCAAAGCGTCTTTGATTTGGGCAACGAATTTAACCAATTTACCACGACCGAAAGCGGCACGGATAGTGAAATAACGTTCAACACTCAAAGCCAACACAGTCAGCAACAATGTCTGAATCACCGGAACGACAACACCACCTTTGTAGATAGTACCCAACATGTTACCCGGCAGCGGATGGTTGTTCGGGTCATTGTTCATAAAGTTCGCAGGGTCACCCAAGATGAACTTGTAGATACACAATGCGATAATAAAGCATGCGATAATTACCAAACCAGCAGCTTCAATTCCCTTAAATCCTTGTTTTTTTTGTTTTTTAGTAGTTTCCATAAAATTACTTTTTAATATTAATTAGAAATTTAATTGAATGTCGGTTTCCCATTTATCAACCTGCGGCCTACGTTGCTTCCTTCCCCTATGGTTTGCGTTAACAAAGGTACCAGATAGCCACGCCGCCCCTCACGTCAATTACAGCTACAAAGAAAAGAGAAATTCATGACATATCAAAATCAAAAGCGGTTATTTTGAGCTTATTTTTAAATTTTATTTGAATATCCGCATCTATTGCTACACTCTTACTAAATTTTCCTTCCATATTTCTGCTTTAAAACACATAGCCATGAGATACTGTTCCAATTTTATCCGATAGGGTACTTGGCGTAAATCGTTTTCTTTATTATGAGTCCTGATGCCACTCACAAAAGCAAGTCGCCAGCAACGACAAGACAAAGCCTATCGCATTCTTTCCAGAGTAACGCCACAAACCGTTCCGGCACCTCAGTCTTGAAAATAAACACGCTTTACACGATTGGATACACTTGTCAGGATTTCGTAAGGTATCGTGTCAAGCATGTCAGAAAGCACGGTAACGGGAAGGCCGTCACCGAAAACTGTCACCTTATCGCCTTCTTTGCAATCGATACCAGTCACATCAATCATACAAACATCCATGCAAATATTCCCTACATAAGGTGCTTTCCGCCCATTAACCAGACAATAGGCTTTACCATTCCCCAAATGGCGGTTCAGGCCGTCGGCATACCCGATTGGAATGGTAGCGATACGTGAATCACGATGCAGTACACCTTTCCGGCTATACCCCACAGTCTCTTCGGCCGGGACGTCATGAATCTGCAGGATGGTGGTCTTCAACGTACTTACATTATGCAAAACATGATTGGTATAAGGATCGATGCCATACAGGCCAATGCCCAAACGAACCATATCGAATTGCGCGCCCGGATAGCGTTCAATCCCCGCCGTATTGCAGATATGGCGTAAAATCTTATGGCCGAACCCGGCTTGCAATTCGGCAGAAGCCCTCTCGAAAGCCTCTATCTGCCTACATGTAAACGCATCGAAACAGGAAGAATCGCTACCCACCAGATGTGAAAAGACAGAACGGGGTATGACCGCCGACTGGCGATGCAACCGTTCTACCAAAGCCTGCATATCCTTATGCGGGTCGAATCCCAAACGGTGCATTCCCGTATCTATCTTAATATGTATAGGGAAATTGGACACTCCCTCATGTTCCGCGGCTTTCACAAAATCTTCCAGGATGCGGAAACCATAAATATTAGGTTCAAGGCGGTAAGCAAACATCGTCTTGAAAGCGGTCACTTCGGGATTCATGATAATAATCGGACAGGTAATGCCCGCCTTACGCAAATCCGCTCCTTCATCGGCAACAGCTACAGCCAAGTAATCCACACGGTGTTCTTCCAGTGTCTTCGCCACTTCAAAAGGCCCTGCCCCGTATGCCGACGCCTTCACCATGCACACCAGTTTCGTGTCTGGCTTCAACTTATTACGGTAATAATTCAGATTGTCTATCAAAGCGCTCAAGTTGATTTCCAAAATCGTTTCGTGCACTTTCAGTTCCAGGTAATCGGATATTTCATCAAAACGGAAAGGACGCGCTCCCTTTATCAACACAATATCGCCCCGCAACGTCTCCAATACGCCCGATACCATCAGCTCTTCCGTTGTGCGGAAAAACTGCTTTTCCTTCAAATCGAAACGGGCGGCAGCCGCCGAGATTCCCTCTCCCACTCCAATCAACCGGTTCACTCCTCGGCTATGCACAAGTTCTGCCACCTGGCTATACAACTGCTTCCCGGATTGCCCGGTCTCTAAGATATCCGACAATATCAGCGTGCGGCGACACGCTTTGCCTTCCGAACGCCGTGCCATAAAGTCGAGCGCGATGTCCAACGAAGCAAAATCCGAATTATAGCTATCGTTAATCAGCACACACCCGTTCTTGCCGTCTTTTACTTCCAAACGCATCGCCACAGGTTCCAGCTTCGCCATCCGCGCGGCTATCGTTTCAGTCGGCACCATCAGATACAAAGCTACCGCCAAGCAATTCAGCGAATTCTCGATAGAAGCATCATCTATATAAGGTATACGGTATTCTTTAAAGAAGCCCAAATAGCGATACTTGATGGTTGTGCCGGTATCGTCCTTCTCTATTTTCTCGATGAACAAAGGGCGTTCCACATCTTTCATCGACCATGCTATTTCACGGGCGGTAAACAACGATTTGGCGACACAATTGCTTATCAGTTCGTTATCGCCATTATAAATAATCACGTCGCAATCTTTGAACAAGAGCAGTTTCTCCATGCACTTATCCTGCAACGAAGCAAAATTCTCCTGATGCGCCCCTCCGATATTTGTCAACACGCCGATAGTAGGACGAATAATCGGTTGGAGGACCTCCATCTCTCCCATCTCGGAAATACCCGCTTCAAAAACACCCAACTCGGTATGTTCATCCATCATCCATACAGAAAGAGGCACACCAATCTGTGAATTGAAGCTACGCGGCGAACGGGTTATCCGCCGTTCAGGGCTGAGCAACTGGTAAAGCCATTCCTTCACCACCGTCTTTCCGTTGCTTCCCGTAATACCCACTACCGGAACGTCAAACCGCTCGCGGTGTTTCGCGACCAGACGCTGCAACGCTTTCAGCACGTCACTTACCAGCAAAAAATTCACATCCGTGCAGCCTTTCATGGCTTCGGGCACTTCGGTTACCACAAAATTATATACACCGCGCGCATACAATTCACGAATGTATTTATGACCGTCGTTGCGTTTTGTCTTCAACGCAAAGAACAGGGTTTCTTCGGGAAAGCACAACGAACGACTGTCGGTCAGGATCCAATCAATCCGCGCAGTCCGTTCCCCTATCCGGTTCGCTCCGATAGCGGAGGTTATTTCTTCAATCGAGCTTGACATAGACTTATTTCATTTTGGACATCTAAGTACGGAAATTTTTCTTTTAACTTGTCTATGTTTAACAGTATTTGACTTAAAAAACGCTGGTATGCCTCCGAATCAGGGTCAAAAGGACGATGCTCCAATCCCTTTTTCACTTTCTCCCACGCTTGCAGAAACCGACAGGCAGCATCCGTGAAAAACGTCTGGCCGAAACATTCCCACAAGTAATCGACCGCCACCTGCGACGGATGCACCATATCATCGGCATAAAAACGATAATCACGCAACTCATCCATCACAATCTCGTAAGAAGGGAAATAAAAACACGACCGGGGATATGACTTCGTCAGTTTATCAGCAGCCAAAAGCAAGGTCGACTTACTTACCTGATTGCCGTGCATCCCGTCTTTCACATGGCGGATAGGGCTTACCGTAAACAAGAAACGTAATTTCGGGTTTATCTGATGCAGTTTCTCCATCAACGAGGCATAAACGGTTACAATTTCATCCACCTCCAACAAACGGCGCGTAAAACAGCCTTCGGGCAGTTTGTGACAATTCCCCACAATCCGTCCCGTCTCTTTCCACTCATAAATCCAGGCTGTACCCCACGTACACATCATCCACCTGGCTTTCCGCAAATATTCTTCCGCGAGGCGCAAGCGGGCATTGATTTTCTCCAGGCACGCATCGGCACTCCTTGATGAGAAAGAGCTATGGTGCATCAAGCTATACCACACACCCCCCTTTTCACGCAAGTCTACCTTATTATATATATAACCTTCCGCTACCTGCCTTGCCGCCTCCGCTATCGAATACGGATTATACAATACGCCGAAAGGATTCACATCGCACCGGAACTTATAATCCGTAAACCGTTTGCCCATGTTTTCGGCAAAACAAGACCCCCACATCATCAATACGTCCGAATGGTCAATCAATGGCACTCCCGCAGGTAAATCTACTTTTGTTCTGAATTCCATAAATCGTATCTTATAAATTCTTCCGTAATCCACCACCAGAAATCCAGCCTGAAAAACGGACATATACAGGAACAACCCGAAAACCTGGTGGAAATAAACAGCTTGTCCTACTTATCACCTATCACTGCATAGCTAACACGATTAGTAATCGTCACGCTGTACGATTAGTAATCGTTATGCCGTACGATTAGTAATCGTGCAGGACTCGCAGTTATACTGGCAAAGTTACGTAAAATATCCCAATCCCCAACAACACTCCATACAAATCACCTCCACCCGTTATTTTCGCTCCAAAAGTAAACACCTTATATATATTTATTGTATTTTTGTACCATTAATGTTGAAAAGAACCAGATGGAACACACTACATCTTACGAATTGTTGAGTAAAATAGACAGTCCGAAGGACTTACGCCAGCTTCCGCCAGAAGCGTTGCCCGAAGTATGCAAAGAGCTGAGGGAAATGCTTATCGACGAACTTTCCCGCACGCCCGGGCATTTCGGGTCTAATTTGGGAGTCGTAGAACTGACCGTAGCCCTTCACTACATATTTAATACACCTTATGACCGCATCGTATGGGACGTAGGGCACCAGGCGTACGGACACAAAATTCTGACCGGACGCCGCAACCGTTTCTGCACCAACCGGAAACTGAACGGCTTATGCCCTTTTCCATCGCCAGCCGAAAGCGAATATGATACTTTCACCTGCGGACATGCCTCCAACTCTATCTCGGCGGCTTTAGGCATGGCGGTAGCGGCAGCCCACAAAGGGGAGAACAACCGGCACGTGGTAGCCGTTATCGGAGACGGCTCGATGAGCGGAGGACTGGCTTTTGAGGGTTTGAACAATGCTTCGTCTACTCCCAACAACCTGTTGATTATCCTCAATGACAACAACATGGCCATCGACCGCAGCGTGGGAGGCATGAAGCAATACCTGCTCAACCTGCAAACCTCGGAAGGATACAACCGGCTGCGCTATGCCATCTCGCAACGACTACGGCAATGGGGCATCTTGACCGAAGAACGCAGGAAAAGCCTGCTACGCTTCAACAACAGCCTGAAATCGGTCCTTACCCAGCAACAGAACATCTTCGAAGGGATGAATATCCGTTACTTCGGCCCCGTAAACGGACACGATGTATTGGCCCTCACAAAAGTGTTGAAAGAAATCAAGGACATGAAAGGCCCCAAGCTGCTGCATATCCATACCGTAAAAGGAAAAGGATACAAGCCGGCCGAAGAAGAGGCGACACTTTGGCATGCGCCCGGACGGTTCGACAAAGGCACAGGGAAACGCATCGTAGAAGATACGACCGGGATGCCCCCTCTATACCAAGAAGTGTTTGGCAACACCTTATTAGAATTAGCACGGCAGAATGACAAAATCATCGGAGTGACTCCCGCCATGCCAACAGGATGCTCGATGAACATCTTAATGAAAGCCATGCCCGACCGCGCCTTCGATGTAGGCATCGCCGAAGGACACGCCGTCACCTTTTCCGGAGGTATGGCCAAAGAAGGATTGCTGCCCTTCTGCAACATCTATTCATCATTCATGCAACGCGCCTACGACAACATCATCCACGATGTAGCCATCCAAGGGCTAAACGTAGTGTTATGCATCGACCGTGCCGGGCTGGTAGGCGAAGACGGCCCCACCCATCATGGCGCGTTTGATTTAGCTTACCTCCGCCCTATCCCGAACATAACCATCGCCTCTCCTTATAACGAGCACGAACTGCGCCGCCTGATGTATACCGCGCAACTTCCGGAGAAAGGGCCTTTCGCCATCCGTTATCCACGCGGCAGAGGGACATTGGTTGACTGGCAATGTCCGCTTGAAGCCGTAGAAATCGGTAAAGGAAGGAAATTAAAAGAAGGCGATGACTTGGCGGTCATTACCCTGGGTCCTATCGGCAACACAGCCGCCCGCGCCATCGTCGACGCCGAAAAGCAAACCCATAAAAGCATCGCCCACTACGACTTACGCTTCCTGAAACCCCTTGACGAAACCATGCTCCACGAAATAGGGAAACGTTTCAAGCGCATCGTAACGGTAGAAGACGGTGTGCTGAAAGGAGGTATGGGGAGCGCGATACTCGAATTCTTATCCGACAACGGATATACCCCAACGGTAAAACGCCTCGGCATCCCCGACCGTTTTATCCAACACGGACCCGTAGAGGCTTTACACACCATCTGCGGCATAGACCAAACAAGTATTTATAACACACTTATCGATATGCTGAAGATATGAAAATCATCATTGCAGGAGCAGGTGCCGTAGGCACACATCTCGCCAAACTGTTGGCTGGAGAAAAGCAAGACATCATCCTGATGGATGAAGACGAAGACAGATTAGGTAAATTAGGCAACAATTTCGACCTGATGACGGTCAACATTTCGCCAACCTCTATCTCCGGACTGAAAGAAGCGGGGACAGCCAACGCCGACTTGTTTATCGCCGTCACCCCTAACGAAAGCCAGAACATGACCGCCTGTATGCTCGCTTCCGGATTAGGAGCCAAAAAGACCGTAGCCCGGATAGACAATTACGAATACCTGCTGCCCAAATACCAAGAGTTTTTCGCCAAACGCGGCGTACACTCCCTTATCTACCCTGAAATGCTGGCGGCAAAAGACATTGTGGATGCCGTAAAGATGAGTTGGATACGCCAGTGGTGGGAATTCGCCGGAGGTGCCCTGGTACTTATCGGAACCAAGATGCGTGAAACCGCCGAAATCCTCAACATCCCCCTCTACGAACTGGGCGGACGAAACATCCCCTTCCACATCGTAGCCATCAAACGAGGCAATGAAACCATCATTCCCCGAGGCGATGATTCTATCCTGCTGAATGACATCGTTTATTTTACCACCACCAAAAAGTACATTCCTTATATCCGCAAGATAGCAGGCAAAGAGAACTACGCCGATGTACGCAACGTCATGATTATGGGAGGAAGCCGCATCGCCGTACGTACCGTGCAGTATATGCCTGAATATATGCGTACCAAAATCATAGAAAGCGACTATGCACGTTGCAACCGCCTGACCGAACTGGTAGATGACAAAGTCATGATTATCAATGGCGACGGGCGCGACCTCGATTTACTCGAAGAAGAAGGAATCCGCAATACCGAAGCATTTGTCGCCTTGACGGGAAGCTCGGAAACCAATATCTTAGCCTGCCTGGCAGCCAAACGGATGGGAGTAAGCAAAACTGTAGCGCAGGTAGAAAACATCGATTACATCAGTATGGCGGAAAGCATGGACATCGGCTGTGTCATCAACAAAAAGTTCATTGCTGCCAGCCACATCTACCAAATGATGCTGGACGCCGACGTTTCGAATGTGAAATGCCTTACCTTTGCCAACGCCGATGTTGCCGAATTCACCGTCAAAGCCGGCGCACGCATCACCCGCACGCAAGTAAAAGACGCCGGACTGCCTAAGGGAGCCACGATAGGCGGACTGATACGCAACGGTGAAGGTATCTTGGTAACAGGTAACACCACCATCCAGGAAAACGACCATGTAGTAGTATTCTGCTTGAATATGATGATCAAGAAGCTGGAAAAATTCTTTAATTGACAGACTTTTCCATCGGCATCCCGACAGGATGGCAACCCAAGTTGGGCATAAAAATTATTTTCCCCTCTTTTTTATGCGGAATCGCTTCCTGTTAATTAAAAATAAATACGTATCTTTGCCTCCAGTTTTCAGACCGGTCAACAATGAAAAAACAAGCAAGCCCTACACTAATACGCTATGGACCTCTTATCTCTCCTACGATAAGAGGCGGAACGGCATGCGCCTTTTTGCCAACCGACCGTGACCGTACACAAAGAAAAGAATTATCATCAAATATCAATTTATATATATGTTTTTCACGTTTTTAGTTGTAGCTATCCTGACAGCCGTTGTGCTGGTGGTAGCGGCACTGACGATTTCAAGGCTCATATCGCCCCGCTCGTTCAACCCGCAAAAAGGTGAACCTTACGAGTGCGGTATCCCGACACGTGGACAATCATGGGTACAGTTCAAGGCAGGTTATTACCTGTTCGCCATTCTGTTCCTGATGTTCGACATCGAGACCGTATTTCTCTTCCCGTGGGCGAATATTGTGCATGAAATCGGTGCCTACGCATTAGTGTGTGTATCATTCTTCTTGTTAGTGTTAATTTTAGGCCTGGCATACGCTTGGCGGAAAGGAGCGTTGGAATGGAAATGAAAAAGCCGAAAATCCGCTCGATGGAATACAACGAGTTCAAGAACAACGATTACCTGGAACGTCTTGTCGAGCAAGTAAACCAAGATGGTGCGGGCGTTATCCTGACTACATTCGACGAATTGATTAACTGGGGACGAAGCAACTCTGTATGGGGCTTGCTGCTGGGTACCAGTTGCTGTGCCATCGAATTCATGGCCTTAGGTGCTGCCCGTTATGACATGGCGCGTTTCGGTTTCGAAGTTACGCGTAACTCTCCCCGCCAGGCAGACGTACTGGTAGTTATGGGTACCATCACCTACCGTACGGCTCCCGTCATGAAACGTCTGTACGACCAAATGGCAGAGCCGAAGTATGTAGTTGCCGTAGGTGGATGTACCATCTCCGGAGGTCCGTTCATCAAGTCGTACAATGTAGTAAACGGAATCGACAAAATCATCCCTGTCGACGTATACATACCAGGATGTCCTCCTCGTCCCGAAGCATTCTATTATGGACTGATGCAGTTGCAGCGCAAAATGAAAGTAGAACGCTACTTAGGCGGCGTAAACCGCAGTCATGCCCACGATGAAGGGACAGAAGACGAAAAAGATAAGACGAAAGGAGGTGAACAATGAAACGTGACGACGTACTGAAAATACAAGGAGCTGAAGTGTGCGCAGGAAACGCAGGCGTAATCAAACTGCCTCTCAGCGAGTTCCGTAAAGTAATGGAAGGCCTGCGCAACGACCCGCACAGCCCGATGGATTTCTTACGAGAAATCGTAGGTATGGACTGGGGCGAAGAAGGATTAGGAGCTGTTTACTTCATGGAGTCGACCGTGAGCGGCGATACAATAGCTGTCCGTACCGCAACCACTGACCGTGAACAACCGGTATTGCCTACAGTAAGCGATTTATGGAAAACCGCCCTCATCAAAGAACGCGAAGTATACGATTTCTTCGGCATCCTTTTCGAAGGACACCCCGATATGCGCCGCCTCTTCTTGCGTGAAGACTGGATAGGCTGGCCGTTACGTAAGGACTACGATATGAAATCGAATCCATTACGCCTGGACAATGAAATCAATGCCGATATCACAAAGGAATACCGCTTAATGCCTGACGGTACCCTGAAAGGCTTTGATAACAAGGTTTTCAACGAGAATGATTTCGTAGTGAGCATGGGTCCCCAACACCCATCCACCCACGGTGCTTTACGCATGCGTATTGCTCTTGACGGCGAAATAGTCAAGAAAGTAGACCCTGTATTGGGATACATCCACCGCGGCATCGAAAAAATGAACGAAAGCCTGACTTATCCGCAAACCCTCGGCATGACCGACCGTTTGGATTACTTGAGTGCACACCAAAGCCGCCACGCTTTGTGTATGTGTATCGAACAAGCGGCAGGCATCGAAATCTCCGACCGCGCAAAATACATCCGCACCATCATGGACGAGTTGCAACGTATTGACTCGCACTTGCTGTTCTACTCTTGCTTAGTATTGGATATGGGTGCCATGACCCCCTTCTTCTATGGATTCCGCGAAAGAGAGATGGTACTCAACATTTTCGAAGAGACTACCGGCGGACGCCTCATCCAACATTACAACGTCATCGGCGGTGTGCAGGATGACATCCATCCTACTTTCTGCCAGAAAGTAAAAGAGTTCATCAAGCACCTGCGCAGCGTCATTAAGGATTACCACGACATTTTCACCAACAACGTCATTGCCGACACCCGTATGAAAGGCGTAGGTATCCTTTCGAAGGAAGACGCTATTTCGTTAGGATGTACAGGAGGTACCGGACGTGCAACAGGCTGGGCAAACGATGTGCGCAAACGCCATCCGTATGGATTGTATGATAAAGTAGACTTCCGTCAGATTACTTATAAAGAATGTGACACATTCGCACGTTACATGGTGCGTATGGACGAACTGATGGAATCGTGCCGCATCATCGAACAACTGATTGACAACATCCCGGAAGGCGAATTCCGTGTAAAGACAAAGCCCATCATCAAGTTGCCCGAAGGCATCTGGACTTCAGCGGTAGAATCAAGCCGTGGAGAGTTTGGCGTGATGATCGAAAGCCACGGAGACAAGACTCCTTACCGCATGCACTTCCGTTCTACGGGTCTGCCGCTGGTACAAGCTATGGACACGATGTGCCGCGGATGGAAATTTGCTGACCTGATTGCTATCGGCGCTTCGGCAGACTTTGTCATTCCCGACATCGACCGATAAGAGAAGAAGAAACAACGTTCAAAATCAATCATTACAAATATGAACCAAGCATTTTTAGATTATTATAACCTGCAACCGCTTTGGGAAACCATCCACACTGCCCTGTGCAGCGTGATGCCCGAAGGACTTGCCATATTTTTGGAATGTGTCGTTGTAGGTGTCGTCATTATGGTATTGTATGCCGTGCTTGCCATCATCCTCATTTACATGGAGCGTAAGGTCTGCGCGGCTTTCCAGTGCCGTATCGGTCCGAACCGCGTAGGTGGCAAAGGCGGACTGCTGCAAGTGCCTGCCGATGTTATCAAGATACTGATTAAGGAAGTTTTCAAACTGAAAAGAGCCGACCAGTTCTTGTACGCCCTGGCACCGTTCTTAGTGATTCTTGCTTCTATTCTGACGTTCTCGTGCCTGCCTTGGCACAATGGCGCAGAAATCCTGCACATGAACATCGGTATTCTCTTCGTGCTGGCAGCTTCGTCTATCGGCATCTTAGGTATCCTGCTTGCCGGATGGAGTAGTAACAGCAAATATACCTTGATTGGTGCAGTACGAAGCGGCGCAATGCTTATCAGTTATGAAATATCCATTGGTATCACCGTTTTAACCATGGTAATGCTGAGCGGGACAATGGATATCCACGAAATCGTAATGGGACAAGCTAACGGCTGGAATATCTTTAAGGGACACATCGTAGCTATCGTAGCTTTCATTGTCTATCTTATCGCAGGTAACGCCGAAGCCAACCGTGGCCCGTTCGACTTAGCTGAAGCCGAACAAGAGTTGACCGCCGGATACCATACCGAATATTCAGGTATGCACTTCGGTTTCTTCTATCTGGCAGAATACCTTAACCTGTTTATCACAGCCGGAATCGCTACTACCCTCTTCTTGGGAGGCTGGATGCCGCTGCACATTGCAGGCCTCGACGGATTCAATGCCGTAATGGATTACATTCCGGGAGCTGTATGGTTCTTAGGCAAGACCTTCTTCGTCGTATTCCTGCTGATGTGGATTCGTTGGACATATCCTCGTCTGCGTATCGACCAGGTACTGACCTTGGAATGGAAATACATCATGCCGCTGTCGTTAGTAATATTACTGGTTATGGCGGTTTGCAAAGTTTATGGACTCGTTTTTTAATATAGAATAACAATGGAAAGTTTCAGCGACTATATAAAAGGGTATGCTTCAGGATTGAAAAGCTTGCTTGTAGGTCTGCGTACTTCGATGAAAGTATTCTTGGAACCGAATGTAACCGAACAATATCCTGAAAACCGTCATACCACGCTACACATTCCCGAACGCCACCGTGCACAGTTGACGATGATTCACGACGAAGAGAACCACCACCACTGTATCGCGTGCGGACTGTGTCAGATGAATTGCCCGAACGGCACCATTAAAATCACCACCGAAACACGTGAAGATGCCGACGGGAAAAAGAAAAAAGTATTGGTGAAGTATGAGTATAATCTTGGCTCGTGCATGTTCTGCAACCTGTGCGTAAATGCTTGCCCGCACAATGCAATCAAATTCTCAAACGATTTTGAGAACGCAGTATTCGAGAAAGACAAACTCGTCCTGACCCTTAACCACGAAGGTTCAACCCTCGCTAAATAACCAATAGACATGGAAATATTCTCATTTCAAAATATCGTATTCGGTGTAGTGGCACTCGCCATTGCCATCTGTTCGGTGCTCGCCGTAACAACAGGCAAACTGCTGCGTGCAGCTACCTACTTGCTGTTCGTGCTCTTTGGCACCGCGGCGGTATTCTTCATGTTGGGCTACACCTTCTTAGGTGCAGTACAGCTGATGGTATACGCCGGAGGTATCATCGTATTGTATGTGTTCTCTATCGCCTTGACCCGTTCAGACAAAGATATGAAATACAAGATGAACCGGGTTAAGCTGTTCAGTGTATTGGCAACCACCGTTGTGGGAGCCGCATTAGTACTGTTGCTGCTCTTTACAAACGGATTCGCCCTCAACGCCATTCCGCTGGGTGAGGAACTGCCATCTGTCGAAGTAGGCAGAGCACTTGTAGGAACAGACAAATATCAATTTGTATTACCTTTCGAGGTGGTCAGTGTATTGCTGCTGGCATGTATGATCGGCGGTATCCTGATAGCCAGAGAAGAAAAATAACAGGAGGCTCGACTTATGGAAATACATGTAATACATTATTTAGTAATCAGTACCATCATGATGTTTTGTGGCATTTACGGATTCTTTACCCGCAAAAACCTGCTGGCACTGCTCATCTCCGTTGAGCTCATGCTGAACGCAACGAATATTAACTTTGCCGTATTCAACCGTTATCTTTTCCCTGGACAATTGGAAGGACACTTCTTCACACTGTTCGGCATTGCCATCGCCGCAGCCGAAACAGCCGTAGCGATTGCCATCATTATTAATGTGTATCGCAATGTGAAACAAATCCTTACCGATGACATCACCGACCTGAAAGGATAACTAAAACAAATTATCGATTATGGAATATACAATTCTGATACTCGCGCTACCTGTCTTGAGCTTCCTGATACTGGGGCTGACGGGTATGTACATGAAACATCGCGTGGCGGGGCTTATCGGTACTCTGTCGCTGACAGGTGTGACCTTTTTAAGCTACCTCACTGCCTACGAATACTTCACAGCCCCGCGTACGGCTGAAGGAGTATTTGAAACGTTGATGCCTTGGAATTTCCAATGGCTGCCGTTCAACACCTCGCTGCACATCGACATGGGAATCCTGCTTGACCCGATTTCTGTCATGATGCTGGTAGTCATCTCTACCGTCAGCTTAATGGTGCACATCTACTCATTCGGCTACATGAAGGGAGAAGTCGGATTCCAACGCTACTATGCGTTCCTGTCGCTCTTTACTTTCTCCATGCTGGGACTGGTACTTGCTACCAATATATTCCAGATGTATGTATTCTGGGAATTGGTGGGTGTATCTTCTTATCTGCTCATCGGGTTCTATTATACAAAGCCCGAGGCCATTGCTGCCAGCAAGAAAGCCTTCATCGTTACTCGTTTTGCCGATTTGGGCTTCCTCATCGGTATTTTGATTTACGGTTTCTATATGGGAACTTTCACCTTCACTCCCGAACAAGAGCAACTGATGAAATGTGGTATGCTGTTGCCGTTAGCTTTGGGCTTGATGTTCATTGGTGGTGCCGGTAAGAGTGCCATGTTCCCGTTACACATTTGGTTGCCCGACGCTATGGAAGGTCCTACTCCAGTCAGTGCCCTCATCCATGCCGCAACCATGGTCGTTGCCGGTGTATATTTGGTAGCCCGCATGTTCCCGTTATTCATCGGTTATGCTCCCGGAACCCTGCATCTGGTAGCCTATGTAGGTGCGTTCACCGCTTTCTATGCAGCATCTGTAGCTTGCGCACAGAGCGATATCAAGCGGGTGCTTGCCTTCTCTACCATTTCCCAAATTGGTTTCATGATGGTAGCTTTGGGCGTCTGCACTACTGCCGACCCGCACGAGGGCGGACTGGGATATATGGCTGGTATGTTCCACTTGTTCACACACGCCATGTTCAAAGCGTTGTTGTTCCTCGGTGCCGGATGTATCATCCACGCCGTTCATAGCAACGAAATGTCTACCATGGGTGGCCTGCGCAAATACATGCCTATCACCCACATCACTTTCCTTATCGCCTGTCTGGCTATTGCGGGTATACCTCCGTTCTCAGGCTTCTTCTCGAAAGATGAAATCCTGACCGCCTGCTTCCAGTTCAGTCCGGTAATGGGATGGATAATGACCATCATCGCTGGCATGACGGCATTCTATATGTTCCGTCTGTACTACGGTATCTTCTGGGGAACAGAGAACAAAGAATTGCACGCACACCACACACCGCACGAAAGCCCGTTGTCAATGACATTCCCATTGATGGTATTGGCTGCTATTACCATTGTATGTGGTTGGATTCTTCCGTTCGGTCACTTTGTATCCGCTAACGGACACGCTTACGACATCCATCTGAATACCCAAGTGGCTGTTACCAGCATCGTGGTAGCCCTGATTGCAATCGCACTGGCTACATGGATGTACGCACGCGACAAACAACCCGTTGCCGACATGCTGGCCAAACGCTTTGCGACACTGCACCGCGCAGCTTACAAACGCTTCTACATGGACGAAGTTTGGTTGTTTGTTACGAAACGAATCATCTTCCGCTGCATCTCTACTCCGCTTGCTTGGTTCGACCGCCATGTCATTGACCAGTTCATGAACTTCATGGCATGGAGCACCAACGCTGCCGGCGAAGCTGCACAACCCATCCAGAACGGTAGAATCCAGAGCTATACCATGTGGTTCTTGGGTGGAGTTATAGTATTAACCATCATGTTATTAGTATTATGAATATATTAAGTCTTTTCGTATTAGTCCCTCTGCTGATGTTACTGGGCTTATGGATAGCCCGCAACCTGAATCAGGTAAGAGGAGTGATGGTAGCCGGCTCCAGCGTGCTGCTGGTTCTTGCCGCATACCTTACCGTTTCCTATATAGGACTCCGGAATGGGGGCGCGACCGATGAAATGCTTTTTACCGATAGCATTACGTGGTATGCTCCCTTGCATATAGCCTACTCTGTAGGTGTAGACGGTATCTCAGTAGTGATGTTGCTGCTGAGTGCCATCATCGTTTTCACTGGAACATTTGCTTCATGGAAACTGAAACCCCTTACCAAAGAATACTTCATGTGGTTCACCTTGTTGAGTACAGGTGTATTCGGTTTCTTTATTTCTACCGACCTGTTCACCATGTTTATGTTCTACGAGGTAGCATTGATTCCGATGTATCTGCTGATTGGTGTATGGGGAAGCGGCCGCAAAGAATATTCCGCCATGAAGCTGACCCTGATGCTGATGGGTGGCTCGGCATTCCTGTTGATTGGTATCCTGGGTATCTTCTACGGTGCCGGAGCTGAAACGATGAACGTAATCGAAATCGCCCACTTGAAAATCCCGACCGAATTCCAGAAAGTGTTCTTCCCGATGGTATTCTTGGGATTCGGCGTATTAGGAGCATTGTTCCCGTTCCATACTTGGAGTCCTGACGGTCATGCTTCGGCGCCTACTGCCGTATCTATGCTGCACGCAGGTGTATTGATGAAGCTGGGAGGATACGGATGTTTCCGCGTAGCCATGTACCTGATGCCTACAGGCATGGCATACTGGGGAGATTTCTTCCTGGTACTGACTACCATCTCAGTAGTTTACGGAGCATTCAGCGCTGTTGTACAAACCGACTTGAAATACATCAATGCATACTCTTCTGTAAGCCACTGTGGTCTGGTTCTGTTCGCCTTGCTGATGGCTACACGTGTCAGCTCTACCGGTGCCATCCTGCAAATGTTAAGCCACGGTTTGATGACTGCCTTGTTCTTCGCCCTCATCGGTATGATTTACGGACGTACGCACACACGTGACATCCGCCAGTTAAGCGGCTTGATGAAAATCATGCCTTTCCTGGCAGTAGGTTATGTTATCGCCGGTCTTGCCAATCTCGGTTTGCCGGGCTTGAGCGGATTCATTGCCGAAATGACCGTATTTGTCGGCTCGTTCCAACACACCGACTTCTTCCATCGCGCATGTACCGTCATCGCAACGACCAGTATCGTTATCACGGCTGTGTACATCCTGCGTGTTGTCGGAAAAATCTTATATGGCACTTGTCATAATCCGGAACACCTGAAACTGACCGATGCCACTTGGGACGAACGCTTCGCCGTCATCTGCCTTATCGTAGCAGTAGCCGGACTGGGACTCGCACCGTGGTGGGTAAGCGATGTCATCAGCACGAGTGTCGAACCTATCATTTCACAATTAATACATTAATCAAGACACACTATGGATATAAGTGCAATATTCTCTGCCATGCAGGCAGAAATCAGCTTGGCAGTCATACTGATTATCGTATTGCTTGCCGACCTGATATTGAAACAGCCTAACCACAAGGCGTTGCAAGGTTTGGCTTGCGGGCTTTTAGTGGTACAAATCGCATTGAACATCATCCCCGTGACGGGCGAGGCTTTCGGAGGTATGTATCGCACCACTCCGATGGCTTCCATCGTCAAGACCGTATTGGCAGCAGGTACGCTACTCGTCTTCATGCAGGCCGATTCATGGATTAACCGTGAAGACACACGCCACAAGGCAGGCGAATTCTACGTACTGACGCTCTCTACCCTGCTGGGTATGTATTATATGGTAAGTGCCGGCAGCTTCCTCCTCTTCTACGTAGGCCTGGAACTTGCCAGCATCCCCTTGGCTTGCCTGATAGCTTTCGATAAATACCGTCGCCAAAGCGCGGAAGCTGGAACAAAGTTCATCCTGAACGCCATGTTTTCTTCTGCCTTGATGCTTTACGGCTTGTCATTGGTTTATGGCACATGCGGAACCATGTATTTCGACGACCTGCCCGCCTTACTGACCGGCACGCCGCTTCAAATCATGGCTATGGTATTCTTCTTCGCTGGCTTAGGATTCAAGTTGAGCCTGGTACCGTTCCACATGTGGACTCCCGACACGTATCAAGGTGCTCCTACCAGCATCACAGCTTACTTGTCTGTCATCTCAAAAGGTGCAGCTGCTTTTGCGTTGATGAGTATCTTGGTGAAAGTGTTCGGTCCGATGATTGACAATTGGAGCTTCTTGCTGTCGGTAGTCATCGTAGTGACCATCACCATCGCCAATATCTTTGCTATCCTGCAGCACGACCTGAAACGGTTCATGGCTTACAGTAGTATCTCGCAGGCAGGCTACATCATGCTGGCTGTATTGGGAGCTGACGGACAAGGCATGGCATCGTTGGTTTACTACGTCATCGTTTACATCGTTGCCAACTTGGCTGTATTCGGTGTCATCACTACCGTAGAACAACACAACGGCGGCCGTGTAGACCGAGAAGCATACAACGGTTTCTACCAGACCAACCCGCACCTGAGCTTCATCATGACACTGGCACTTTTCTCATTGGGAGGTATCCCGCCGTTTGCCGGTTTCTTCTCGAAGTTCTTCGTATTCGCTTCGGCATTCCATGCCGGACACTGGCTGGTAGTATTCCTGGCATTGGTGAACACCATCATCTCACTGTTCTACTACCTGCTTATCGTGAAAGCCATGTACATTACGCCGAACGACAAACCGCTGCCTACATTCCGCAGTTCGGCCATGACACGCGCTTGTCTGGTCATCTGCCTGTTGGGCATCGTTCTGTTAGGTATTTGCAGCAGCGTATTCAATACATTGAGCGAAGTAGCTTCTTTGTAATTACGCCCAAATAAAAACGAGAGGCACAGGATTTTCATCAAATGCGAAAATCTTGTGCCTCTCATTTTTATGAATCACCGATAATCAAACTGATTTCCTTTCACAATTTCTCATTCAACAATAACAACCTTGCAAACACTCAAACCCCTGTTTCCTTTCTTTTAAATATTTAATCACGACAAATTACTGATTATGAAGACTATACACTAAATACGCCCATATAACAAATAAAAAAAATAGAGAAATATTTTGCACATATCAAAAAAAGCACTACCTTTGCATCCGTTATCGAAAGACAACGATACAGAATCGGAATGTAGCGCAGTTGGTAGCGCACTACGTTCGGGACGTAGGGGTCGGGCGTTCGAGTCGCCTCATTCCGACAGAGCGATGGAAGAAGCAATTCTTTCATCGCTCTTTTTTTATAGATAGTTGAAAGACATTGGCAGAATACGAGGTCAGCGGATATTTCCAGTGGAAATGATTCGTTTCATTACATAACTGCATTGCCGACACGATTAGTAATCGTCAGGCTGTACGATTAGTAATCGTCACACTGTACGATTACTAATCGTGTCGGTCAAGCAATTATATTGCATCCGCCTGTGAATATATATACTCCTCCGGCAAAGCCAGTAGTATCGTTTTTTAATACACTACCGATTGCGGAATTCATGAATATAATCACTCGGGCAATTCTACTACACCTACTTTTTTCTTTCCGTTCATCTTAACCGTAAGCGGGCGGTCGAAATGCACCCAACGGATAAACTTCGTTTCTTCCACAGCAGGCATACCGTTGAGCAAAGCTTCGTTGAAAATACCGTCATCGCAATACGTATTGATGGTGAAATAGCCTACACCGAATGATGTCAGGTTCTGGAAAAAGTGCGTACCCTGACTAGGGTCTACCCGATAATTGGTCAGCCCAGCCTCAACAATGACACGGGCAGCCGAAATATTGGGCCATTTTACCGGAACACCCAACCATGTATCGCTACTTCCCCATCTGCCCGGACCTACCAAAACGTAATGCTTCCCTTCGTCAAGGAAACGCTTGTTCAACTTCTCAATATCGTAGGCTATCAACTGGTTGTTCGAAGCGGTATAGCCTTCGGTCTTCACGTAAATCACGTCCTGAATGCCATCCATGACACCCTGTCCCAACGAGTTTTCACTTTTAAGCAGCAAACGTTCTTCGGGAATCGCCTCAAGGTCTTCTTCCAAATCGGCTTTCATATCCACCATCGGACGGATTTGCAAGAGATAGAATATGCCGCTCTTTTCTTTTGCGTTCAGGTTGACCGCAAACTCGATTTCTACCGGACGGCGCATTTCTCCTTGCCCGTATTTCTGCACCAGTTGAAGGATGCGCGGCAAAGGAAACACATCATGCTGGAGGATGTTGGCAAAGGTGATGACTTTCCGCCCGCCTGGATAGATACCGTCACGGATAACCATATCGTAAGGGTCGTATGTGGATGCTATGTAATTCAACGAGCCGTCTGCTTCGGCATCCTTTACCGATAGCTTTAACAGGTTGAATCCATCATCCAGCGAGAAATCGTGCCCCAGGTTCTTCAAGTCGAGCGCATAGAAACGGGTTTGGGTTTCGCGCAATGCCATTTCCATTTCACTGGTTTGAAGCACTTTGTCGGGATGGTAGGGACAAACACGCAAGGTCAGTCCGCCATCTACGATATACTTACCCAGCCCCAATGCCAGGCTGACCGTTCCTTCCTCAGCAAGCTCATCGTTTATCGGATAATAGTTGACAGAGCGCGCCACTCCGGATATGGTAGGATAATAGCGGTCGCCATATTGCGTGCCGACTACCTCCTGCAAGATAACCGCCATCTTTTCCTCGTCTATCACATTGCTGGTAGCTTGCATATATGCCTTGCTGTCTTTGTAGAACACCGAAGCATAAACGCCTTTTATCGCGTCGCTCAACATCCGAAGACGTTCGTACTTATCATCCATATAAGGAATCATATACGTAGAATAGATTCCCGCAAAAGGCTGGTAATGTGAGTCTTCCAACAAGCTGGACGAACGGATGGCAATAGGTGCCTTCACCACATCGAAGAAAGCGAAAAAGTCTTCCACCAAACGGTCGGGCAGTTTGGCGCGCAGGAAAGCACGTAAGATTGCCTCGTCATCGGCATCACTCAACGCTACCTGATACAACTGATTGGTCTCCATAAACTCATCGAAAACATCCGTACAAAGCACCACCGTCTTCGGAATCTCAATGACCGCATTCTCGAATTCCTCAAACTCGGGATGACGCTTAATCATATTGTCGATAAAAGCCAGGCCTCTTCCTTTACCTCCCAACGACCCGTCGCCGATACGTGCAAAATGCGAATAACGGTCGAAGCGGTCGCGCTGAAAAACAGCCACCACGCCTTGATTCTTCATCTTGCGGTATTTTACGATAGCTTCGAAAATAATCTGACGGTGTGCGTCAAGGTCTTGCAACGACTCCCACGTAATTTGCTTTAAGAACTCGGCTACGGGAAAGATAGCACGCGAATATAACCAACGGGACATGTGGTTCCGGCTAATGTGATACAGAAGCGAATCGGCAGGAATCGTGAATATAGCATTCTGCAGGTCTTTCAGGTTATGCACACGAGCTACCTCTTCTTTCGTTTTCGGATTGCGAAACACAAAATCGCCAAAGCCGAAATGCTCGGAAACCGCCTGGCGCAATTCAAGGCTCATCTTCTTCGAGTTTTTGTCGATGAACTGGGCATGGATATGGTCGGCAAACTCCCGGTTCGCGATTTCGGCAGACTGTAATATCAAAGGTATGAAAGGACTTTGGCTACGCACCTCGGTAAGAAAACGAACCCCAGCCTGCGGATCGATTTTTCTTCCACTCGGGAAACGCGCGTCGGATACAATTCCTAAAATATGGTTCTTATACCTATTATATAAATCGATGGCCTCCTCATAACTGCGTGCCAACACAATTTTAGGACGCCCACGCATACGCAACGTTCGCTGGTGCTCATTTAACGCCTCGGTAGCGAACTCCTGGCTTTGGCGCAACACAAACTTATATAGATTAGGCAAGACAGAAGAATAAAAGCGGACTGAATCTTCCACCAAAAGAATCATCTGCACTCCCACTTCTTTAATGTCGTGCTCCAAATTCATCTTGTCTTCTATCAATTTAATGATAGACACTAACAAGTCGGTGTTCCCCAGCCAGCAGAACACATACTCGAAAATACTCAGGTCTTCGTGTTCCATCCGTTCCCGTATGCCGTGCGAGAAAGGCGTCAGCACCACCAAAGGGATATGGGGATACTTTTCTTTTATCTGCCTTGCGATATCGAACGTATCGCTGTTATCCGTACCCGGCATACAAATAACCAGTTCGAAGCGAGTATTCTCTAACTGCTTCCAGGCATCTTCTTCGGTGGAAACCTGCGTGAAGCGGGGCGGATAGCGAAGGCTAAGGTTCATATACTCGATAAATATCTTCTCGTCAATGCGTCCATCGTCTTCCAACATGAAAGCATCATACGGATTTGCCACCAACAACACATTGAATATGCGCTTCGTCATCAGGTTGACGAATTGGGTGTCTTTAAAATAGAGTTGATTTAATTTTAACTTATTGAGCATAGCTTTCGGATTTACGCTTTTATTTATCTAACAAATTACGGCATTTCTCTTGATTTATGCAACTTATCTTGCGACAAACTTTACCTCGCTATCCTGACGCGTCCGTCGCACTTTAACTTTTTATCACTTTCAATGCACAAATTTCCCCAAAAACATTTTGCCAATCCATCGAAAACACTACCTTTGTAGTACAAAAACATTTCATTTTGTCAGACCTTAAATATAAGTAGTCATGAACATCAATCAAATTATGTCATCGCTGGAGGCCAAGCATCCGGGTGAACTCGAATATTTGCAAGCTGTAAAAGAAGTACTGCTCTCTATTGAAGACATTTATAACCAACATCCGGAATTTGAAAAGGTTTCATTGATTGAGCGTTTGGTAGAACCCGACCGCATCATTACGTTCCGTGTGCCTTGGGTAGACGATAAAGGCAAAGTGCAAGTCAACTTAGGCTACCGGGTACAGTTTAACAATGCTATCGGCCCGTATAAAGGAGGTATCCGTTTTCATGCGTCGGTCAATCTCTCCATCTTAAAATTCTTAGGATTCGAACAGACATTCAAGAATGCATTGACTACATTGCCGATGGGAGGCGCGAAAGGAGGTTCAGACTTCTCTCCTCGTGGAAAGAGCGAAGCCGAAATCATGCGTTTCTGCCAAGCCTTCATGCTGGAACTATACCATCATTTAGGTCCCGACATGGACGTACCGGCCGGTGATATCGGTGTAGGCGGACGTGAAGTAGGCTATATGTTCGGCATGTACAAAAAGCTGACTCATGAGTTTACGGGAACATTTACGGGCAAAGGCTTGGAATACGGCGGCTCGCTGATTCGTCCTGAAGCGACAGGATTTGGCGGACTGTATTTCGTAAAGCACATGCTCGACAGAAAAGGCATCGATATCAAAGGCAAGACCATTGCCGTATCGGGTTTCGGGAATGTGGCATGGGGTGCCGTCACAAAAGCCAACCAATTAGGTGCGAAAGTTGTAACTTTATCCGGGCCGGACGGATATGTTTATGACCCCGACGGAGTGTGTGGCGAAAAGATAGATTATATGCTCGAACTTCGTGCTTCGGGCAATGACATAATAGCTCCGTATGCCGAAAGATACCCGAACGCTACCTTCTATCCGGGACACCGCCCGTGGGAAGTAAAGGTAGATATTGCACTTCCATGCGCCACCCAAAACGAATTAAATGGCGAAGACGCTTGTAATTTGATAAAAAATAACGTACTTTGCGTCGGCGAAATATCCAACATGGGATGTACACCAGAAGCGATTGATGCGTTTATAGCCAATAAAGTGATGTATGCACCGGGTAAAGCCGTAAATGCAGGCGGTGTAGCCACATCAGGACTGGAAATGAGCCAAAACGCTATGCACATCAGTTGGACGGCACAAGAAGTAGATGAAAAGCTGCATCAGATTATGCACAACATCCACGAACAATGTGTAAAATACGGCACAGAGCCTGACGGTTATATCAATTATGTGAAAGGAGCGAACATTGCCGGATTCATGAAAGTAGCCCACGCCATGATGGCCCAAGGCATCGTATGAAATTAGAAGAGATTAACAATATATCTCGTTTAGTTGTATTTGTATTTTGTATTGTAGATGCGCTGTCCGCCTGTGAAGGTAGACAGCGTTTTTTTTTGACTACAACAATTCTATTCCCTTTTCAGACAAGCCTGTTACTTGCGGTATAATAGACACAGATACGCCAAAACCCGCATTGTCACACATCAAAAGTTTAACAACCTATCAAGCCACAGAATATAAGCATTATTTTCCTTCCTCTGAAGTTTTACATCAAACCATCTCCCAAGAAACGGCAAGACACAAAAAACAGATTTTCATTTCAAATCGTAACAAAGTAGAAGTAAACAAAATCAGAAAGTTGCGTTGTATACAACAAAAAAACTTTTCTTATAATACCCATTTATGAAAAAGATAATCATCCTCATACTCTTGTGTTCAACGATAGGATGCACAGAAGAACAATGTTTGACTCCTATCGGAAACCGTGTCGTTATCACAGGCAATCAATTGCAAGACTCCGGAAGAAGCGGCGAAGAAAAACACACGCTGGAAGAAGGCGACCCAATCTCTTTCTTCAGCCAAGGAGGCATCGAAGCAAACAACGTACAGCTTACTTATTCTAACGGCGAATGGCAGCACGAAAATATATTAAAATGGAATGAATCGGGAGAAACTGCCATACTGACTGCCTATTATCCTTATGCAGCATCGGCTATCACCGATTTTTATGAAAACGGACAACTGAAGGACATTTTATATACCCACCAGGAAGTGGAATACGGAAGACGGATAACGCTTCAATTCGGACATCTTTTCTCCAAAGTGACTTTCGAGGCCGAAGAAAACCTTAATCAGCAGATAAAACATATCACCTTTACCCCTTCCGCACGCATCGAAAGCCTCGACCCGTTTACAGGAGAAATCACTTTAACGGATACTCCGGCTTCAACATTCCAAATCGCCAACCAGCCCGATGGCATTTACTCTTTCCTTATTCCGCCAGCCGAAAACACGTCCGTCCATATCGTCCTTACTACAGAACAAGGCGAGCAAACACTGACCACTTCACCACAAACTTTTGAATCGGGACGACAATACAACTACCACTTCATTATCAAAGAAAAAGAAAAAGGCATCTATACCGCCGAAGATTTTATCGCCTTTACCCACCTGATTAACGGGATGAAATACAATGAAAGAAGTTTGGACGAATTCGGAACCTCGGAGAACGGCATAACGACATACTACCTGCGCAATGACATCACATTTAATGAAGAGGAAAGTATGAAAGTACAACCGATAGGTATCAAATCAAGGAAATTCGGAAAAAGCGTAGCTTTCGAAAACATATTCGACGGACAAGGACATTGTTTATCCGGCCTACACCAAATCATGACACCGCAAGACATCTCACATCATGGTTTATTCAGCGACATTGCGTCTACAGCCATTATAAAAAACCTTACCATCAAAGATTATGTCTATGCCAAACCTTCTTCTATAGATTATTATTTTTATGAAGGAGTTTTAGCCGGCTACAATGAAGGAGGAGATATTATCAATTGTCACATCCAATCATGTACAATAGGAAATGATAATGCCGGATATGCCGGATATGCCGGAGGTATAACAGCAATCAATGAAGGCTGCATCCTAAACAGTTCAGTCAGTGACATCCATTTCTTAGGGAACAATAAAATCAGTGGCGGATTGTGTTATGAGAATAAAAACAGTATCGTAAACTGTTATGCTACCCAATGTGATTTTGATAACAATATCATGGCCGGCGGCTTATGCTACAATTCATCAGGAAACGGTGAACTCATCAATTGTTACCTTCATACCTCTCCTCCTAAAACAACTAAATTCGGAGCATTTACAAACACTGCGGGAAGCAATTTGACTCTCAACCAATGCTATTATGCAGAAGATTCTAATTTTAAGCCTGTTTATAAAGGTGCTATAAACCTCAATCACATACATACGTTCACTCCCGACTTTATTGTAACAGGAACCGGAGAATCCCTCCTCGACGCTCTGAACGGCTGGGTAGACAACAACCAAAAAGCATACGACTTCCAACTCCTGAACTGGCAAGCAGGAGATGAAAATGTCCCCTGCATCCATTGCCAGCCATGACACTTGTTCACGCAAACGATTGCAACAGATTTTATAGTCAATCAGAAATGGATTGCGAAAAATGGAATGGAA
>ULRH01001477.1_pt1 | contig 42937 bp, 44 predicted proteins | sample 1955271 | NCBI WGS metagenome assembly ULRH01 (sample SAMEA4835677, study PRJEB28245) | human gut metagenome | biome: gut microbiome; material: fecal sample | place: Denmark | collected 2008 | reverse complement strand
GCAATTGAGATTGCCATTGAGATTGCTTGCGGATTTTAGGGATTACAAATTTCATAGCACTATCTTTTATGTTTGAATACAAATCTAACCAATACGAAATTTACCGGGATAGCAATGGCGAATACCGGCAGCGGTGCCCACACTTTCGGAACACCTACATATAAAAAGAGATTGAGCAACACGATATGAAGCAAATAGTTGACTCCATGCGCCACCCCCATGCCAAACAACTTCTTCCATGAAGGAACTGAAGCGAAAGTGAAATAGGCGGTGGCATAGAAATTGGCGACAAACGAAAGCACATACCCCACGGTATAGGCCACATTGACATTTATCACCTGTTGCAAAAGGTAATAAATGCCGTAATGCAGCGCCGTTGCTCCCGCTCCCACCATGCCGAAACGAAAGATTTCACCATATACCGCTTTCCGTTTCATTCCGTATTTTTCTTAAACTGATAAAGACGAAGCCTATAATCACCAATGGGAATCTCTTCCACCCGATAATCCGGATGTTCTTCCTTGAATACAGCTATTTCGACTTCCTCCGCCACCATATATCCTTGCACAGGAGATACTGCATAAAACGGCACCACCCTGTCGCCCAAATAGAAATTTACGATGAACTGGCGCAACGGATTGCCTTTCACTTCATTCAACTGGTACGAATATACAGTGCCTTGCGGAACAATCCGCGCAATGCTTTCCGCTATCGGCTTTTGCGACTTGACATTCAATACCGGAGGCTGGAACAATCCGTCGAGCGACAAGAAAATGGTGAATACGATAAAGAACACATCATAATGTATCATCCTCACGTCTTTTTTCCGCAAAGAGGATATGAAACATTTCACCGCTACCAGCATCGCCCCAATCAAAAACCAGGATACCACATCCAGCGGCACCGTCTCCAGCGCATGCATGAACGCCCGGTTTTCTTCGGCGTGACGACCTGAAAAGATGGTATCGGGCACCCATCCCATACGGAGCGAAAAAAATACCAACAAAAGCAATATGGAAACCGAAGCCATTATACTGCCGAATATCTTCATCACCACCGGACGGACACGCACCAAATACAAGATGTATTCCGCCAAGAAATAAGCGATAAACGGATAAATGGGCAACAGATACACGCTGCGTTTGCTCTTCGGAATGCAATAAAACACGAATATAATCACGATGCTAAGCAAAGAGAACAGGCGAGTGTCGTCCATCGTGCGGATGTATGCCTTCAGCCGCCCCCACCACTCTCGGGGTTTAGCCTGAACTTTCCGATACTTCAGCGCAAACAAAGAAATCAACACCAACAACGTATAAGGCACATATCCTGCCAATACCGTAACCACATTATAATACGCCGGATTCTCGTGTGACTCATACGACATCTTGCCCAAGAAGCGCAACACGTTCTCTTCCAATACCAACTGTAAGAATTCTTCGCCTCCCTGCCGGTAAGCCGCCACATACCAGGCGAAAGGAAGCACACACGATGCCAACGCCACTCCAAAGAAAGAGAAAAAAATGCGCCAAAAGTTCATGCCGCGTATCCACAAAAACACCGCCGTCACCAGGCAAGGAAGCACCATCCCTACCGGTCCTTTGGTCAGGAAAGCCCCGCTCAAGCAAAGGATGGCTATCCACGGAATGCCCCGCAAACGCTTCTCGCCCCATTTATAAAGCTGGTAGAGCGCAATAACCATCAAGGCAGAGAGCAACATATCCACCCGGCAATTCGTGCCCGCACGATGTACTTCGAAGTTGGTCAGCGTAAGAAGCGCCATCACAAAAGCCACTTCACGCCCGCGACGCTTGGCAAAGAAAGCATACCCTACCATCACCATTGCCATCAGCGCTATCGCCGAAGGCATACGCGACGTATATTCGGTCACTGTCCCTATCACCGCCGAACATACGGCGATGCACCAATGAAACAAAGGCGGCTTGTAAGCGATATCCACTCCATTGTTCACCGGAAGAATCCAGTTCCCTTTTTCCAGCATAGCCAAAGCTACCACCGCTTCACGCGGCTCGCCCTTGGTATGGAAATAAGATTCGCCTAAAAACAAAAATAACGAGCAAATACATATACCCGCCAATATCCATACCACATTCCGATTTTTCTGCATAAATACACCTTTATCTGTTTTTGCAGACAAAGATATAAAGTTTTTTTCGAACCCGTTACCAAAGTATACCAATCTCTTTAAGAATATTGGTAGGATATGATTATAAAATGGTAAGATTTTATTATCTTTGTCGAAATAACACAACCTACTAACAACTTATTATGAGAATTAATTGCGTCGTAGTTACTTACAACCGTGTAGCGTTATTAAAAGAGAACCTCTCTGCGCTTAAATCACAAACATATCCGATACATCAGATATTCATCATCAACAACCATTCAACCGATGGGACTGAAGCATATCTTTCCACCTTCAACAATGACCCTCAGATGAAAATCTATCATTTGGATAAGAACATAGGAGGGTCTGGCGGCTTTTCATACGGTATAAAGCAAGCCGTACTGAACGGATGCGATTATGTCTGGATAATGGACGATGATACCATTCCGGAGGAAGACGCCCTCGAACAACTGATAAAGGCGACTGCTCTTGATACACACATCGGGTTTGTCAGCAGTAAAGTGGTATGGACAGACGGAGAGATACACAAGATGAACAAGTGCGGAATCAGGCAACCCATCCAAAAGAAGACGTTGACGGACAATCCGTCCGTTTATGGACTTGCCTGCAATAATGCCACCTTCGTATCAACGTTAATTAAAGCTGAAGCAGTTTATAAGGTCGGACTTCCCTATAAAGAATTCTTCATTTGGCATGACGATATAGAATATACCGAACGAATTGTACACCAAGGATATACCGCCTATTACATTGAGCAAAGCGTCGTGACACACAAAACCAATAGCAACTATGCCCCCCGTGTGTACGAGGCGGACCCGAAAGATTTATGGAAATTTTATTACCAGGCTCGCAACACGACCTTTCTCACCCGTTTAAGAAAGCCCAATGTCTTCATCTTCTATTTTTCCATATTAAATAAATACCGCAATTATATGCGCCGCATCAAACGGATGGAAGACAAAGAATGCCAAAAACTGCTTCGGAAAGAAATCAGACGCGGATGTATAGACGGCTTGAAGTTCCGGCCTCAAATCGAATACATTTCCCCCAACGCCCTCCGGATGTAATATCCGGTACGCAGACGCTCACTCACTTGCTTTACATTCCGCTTCATGGCGGTGTATTGTTCGGGAGTGAGCGCATCCAAAACCTTGTCCAAGTCCGCCAACGAAGCGACACAGATGCCGATTCCGTTTGCACGGACAAAATCCGCCAAAGCAGCCTGTTCCCAAATGATGACGGGAAGTTCGCAACGGATATACAACGAAGTCTTATGCGGATTGTTGTATTTCAGGTACTCGCCGAAATCTCCCGTACAAGCGTCCACCGAAAAACCGTCCCACACCAATCCGAAATCACCTTGTGCCGTAGCTATCAAGTCATCCGAACGGACAAAGCCTTTGCACGTAAAACGGTCCTTCCCTTTCGCCTTATCCAGCTCGAAACCATTCCCGTACAGGTTGAAACGGAACGAATGCGCATACACCCCTACTTCATACAGAAACGTATTTTTCCGCGGGTTCAACGCTCCGGCATAAAGCACTTCGTAAGGCTTGCCCGGCTTCCCATGAGGAGAGGCTTCCGTATCCGACAAGTAATCGAATATGCCAAGCACACCTATCGGACGCCTGCAGCCGTTTTCCTCCAGCCAGCGTTTCATCTTTTCATTGTGCGCGATGATGTAATCGGCATGGTCCAAGCGACGTATCTCTTGCTCCACGGTCAGCTTCTTGCGCCGGAAACTTCCCAAATCGTGTATCACCACAACGACTTTCGCCCCTCGCAGATGTGCCATACGGCAAACAAAGGTGAAATATTTCTTTAGCGGATATTGCAATACCAGACGGTCGCCTTTCCGCAAACAGAACGGTGCCTTCAATACGCCTGCCAGCGTAACCAGGAAAGCCAATACCGTATGGGTATAACGTGTTTGGGGCAAGCCGATGTTCACAAATCCGTCTTCCTCCATAATCCGCTCAATATCGGTCTTCGCCTTGTTCCCGGCTCCATCCACTCCTTTATAGTTACGCGACAAATAACAGTTTCTCATACCTTTATCTCTTATCTTCCTGCAATGTTTGTACAAAAGTAAATGAAAAGGCAATATTTTGCAAATGAAAAGCTGATAAACATCCGCTCCGCCAGGAAGTATAACTGCCATACCGACACGATTACTAATCGTACAGCGTAACGATTACTAATCGTACAGCATGACGATTACTAATCGTGTCGGCGATGTCTTTTCCTGATTGTCTTTTCCTGATTTTACTAGACACTTTTTCTTTTGATAAACAAATTCAGTAGACACTCTCCTGAAAGCTGTGCTTTCTTAGTTGCCAGACACTCCGGACACTATTCGTGCTAACGACAGCCTGTTCCAGACATAAAAACAAATACCGGTAACACAAATTCGGCCGTCTGCCGACAAAAAAATAGGGAGACACAAAAATATTTGCTATTTTTGCACCGATGACCAACAACAAACACGCCATGCGCATAGGATTCGATGCCAAAAGAGCCATACAGAACTTTACGGGATTGGGAAACTACAGCCGTTACCTGATAGAAGCCTTATGCCGCTACTATCCGGGAAACGAATACCTGCTGTTTGCACCCGCATACCGGGCAAGCCGACAGCTCGACACGATGCTTTCACGCTGCCCTTCGCTTGAATTCCGTTATCCGGAGGGAATGTGGAAACACGTCAGACCGCTTTGGCGGACTTTCGGCATTACGCACCGATTGACCGATGAACAAATCGACATTTACCACGGACTCAGCAACGAACTGCCGCTCAACATCCGGAAACAGAAGAGAGCAAAAAGCGTCATCACTGTGCACGACTTGATTTTCATACGCTATCCCCATTATTACCAACCTGCCGACCGCCGGCTGTATACATACAAATACGGGGCATCGTGCCGAAACGCCGATGCCATCGTGGCCATCAGCGAATGTACCAAACGCGACATCGTGAATTATTTTCATATCGACCCCGCCAAGATACATACCATTTACCAGGGATGTGACCCATCCTTCGCCCTGCCCGCCAGCGAAGCGGCAAAGCAAGAGGTGAAGGAGCGATATCAATTGCCGGAACGCTATGTGCTCAATGTAGGAAGCATAGAGGAACGAAAGAATGCACTGCTTGCCGTAGAAGCGATGCTCCGCGTGCCCGAATCCGTCCATCTGGTCATTGTCGGGAAACGCACGCCTTACACCGAGAAAGTGGAACACTTCATCGAAGAAAACCGGCTGCAGGGCAGGGTACATCTGCTTCACAATGTCGCTTTCCGGCATCTGCCGGCACTCTACCAACAAGCGGAAGTGTTTGTTTACCCGTCCCGTTTCGAAGGATTCGGCATTCCCGTCTTGGAAGCGCTCCACTCCCAGGTTCCCGTCATAGCGGCCACCGGCTCCTGTTTAGAAGAAGCGGGAGGGCCTGATTCCGTTTACATCCATCCGGATGATGTATCCGGCATGGCATCTGTCTTGAACCGCCTGCTGGACAATCCCGATGAAAGGCGCTACAGAGCCGAGCAAGGCAAACGCTTCGCCGCACGTTTTTCCGAGAAACAACAAGCGGAGCAATTAATCAACTTATATCAATCACTGTTAGCAACGCAGCCATGAAAATCATCATAGCACCTGAATTCCGCCCATTACGGAGGGACATCGAAGACATATCCCGTTTGTTCGGCTCTCCGGAAGGGAAGACCGTCTACGAAGGAAGAAACTCCATCCGGAATTTCATCCTGCAAGGAACGCCCGTCACCATCAAACGGTTCAAGCGGGTAAACTTTGCCCAACAAATCGCTTATACATTCTTCAAGAGCACCAAGGCGGAACGCGCGTACCGCTATGCCAGCCTGTTCAGGCAAAGAGGCATCAACACACCACGGGAGATTGCCTACGTGGAAGTTTACGAACACGGCCTGTTCACCACCGGATATTTCCTTTCGGACACCTGTCCCGACCCTCCCGCATTTCCCGCATTGGTATTGGAACCAGACTTTGATAGCGCATTAGCGTCCGACTTGGCGCGCTTCGTCGCGAAGATGCATAGCAAAGGCATCGTACACGGCGACCTGAACTTAGGCAATTTCCTGTTCCGCAAGAATCCGGAAGACGGGCATTTTTCATTTACCGTAATCGACATCAACCGCTCGACATTCTACAACGGGTATCCCGACCAGACAACCTGCCTGAAAAACCTGAGCACTCTTACCCACCGCAGAGACCTATTCCAGCTAATGATTTCTGAATACGCACGGGAAAGGAAATGGGACGAAGAAGAAACGCTGCGCGGCGCGACCGTATGGCTGGAAAAACTGGAAGCCAGACACGAACGCAAGCAACAAATCAAGAAACTTTTTAAATGACAAGCCTATGATACCTAAAGTCATTCACTTTTGCTGGTTGAGCGGAGACCCTTACCCAGCCCCCATCAAAAAATGCATGAAAACCTGGAAAAAGGTGATGCCAGACTATCTATGCAAACTATGGAGCCTGGAGAATTTCGACCTCGCTTCCGCCCCGCAATTCGTGCAAGACGCGGTAAAAGCACGCAAATGGGCGTTCGCCGCTGACTATATCCGTATGTACGCCCTTTATACAGAAGGGGGATTCTATTTAGACTCGGACGTAAAGATACTGAAACGTTTTGACGATTTCCTGACATACGATTTTGTATCAAGCATGGAACATCATCCTACCCAATTAGAAAAGACCGGCTCCATCCATGCCATCGCTTCCGATGGTAGCCGGGTAGGCGAAGGATATATATCCGGCATGCAGATACAAGCCGCCGTCATGGGAGCGCAACCCGGATGCCCGTTCGTAAAAGAAGTGCTCGACTGGTATCAATCGAAAGCATTCTCGAAAGAACTGCCCGCCGATATGTTTTCTCCGCTCATCTACGCTAGAATTGCCGAGAAATACGGATTCCGTTACATCGACGCCGACCAAGACTTAACGGGAAACATGAAAATATTCCGTTCGGAAATATTTGCGGGAAACAAGCATGAGGTCACTCCCGCCTCGTATGCCATCCACTATTGTGTACACAGCTGGAAACCGTCCGCCACGGAAAAGTTATGGAAAGCACTCAAGAAGCTCATCGGGTAACCCCTACAAAACGCATTCGGAGATATGGAACACAAATGTACATTCAGCATCGTGACGGTATCCTACAATTGTGCAGGCACCATCGGGAAAACCATTGAAAGCGTCATGCGGCAAGATTATGCCGGCAAAGAATACATCCTCATCGACGGAGGTTCCACCGATGGGACAGCTGAACTGGTCAAAACTCACAGAAACGACTTTTCCTACTGGTGCTCGGAACCGGACGGAGGTATCTATCAGGGCATGAACAAAGGAATCGCGCAAGCGCAAGGCGAATGGATTATCTTCATGAACGCCGGAGACACTTTCGCCAGCACACACGTGTTAAGCGACATAGCTTCTTATATAAATAAAGGAGAGTATGACATTGTTTACGGAGACATCTTGACCGGAAAAAACGGCACACCCAAACTGAAACCAGCCTCCGAACCTTGCAATAAACAACGGATGTACTTCTGCCACCAAGCGGCTTTCGCGCGAACCGCCCTACTGAAACAAATGCCATTCGACACCCGTTTCAATATGTCGGCGGATTTTCATTTTTTCAAACGCTGCTACTTGTCGGGCTACCGCTTCCGCCACGTACCCGTCACCGTAGCGGTTTACGATTCACACGGAGTGTCGAACAGGCAACGCATCAAAGGATTGCGCGACAACATCCGCGTCATCAGGGAACTCGACAAAGGATGGGATAAAATCAAATTCCTCCTGAAGCTGTATTATGTAATCGGCTGGATTAAGCTGACCAAGCCGATGAGCCACTAAAAAAAATGCCGGTTCATTTTAGAAGCTGTTTTGAATTTCTCCAAAAAGTTTTTCTTGGCTTGATGTATCCGTTTTCGTGTGTGCTTTGGGCGATAAATTCAAAACAGCTTCTTAGGCACACGCTCAAACATGCTCGTTTTGCCTCCGTTCCCATTCTTCTTTCGTCCGTTTCCAGCGGTTATGGCTCCAAAGCCAATAAGCAGGTTCACGACGAATCATCTCTTCCAACATAGCGGCATAACGGTCGGTAAGACCATAATCGGGATACTCTTCGGGCGAAAGTGTCATCCGCTTCAGCTCACAATGATAATAACCTCTTTTTATGCGCTTCACATCGGCAAAGTAAACCACCGCCCCTACCTGCTTGCTTATCTGTTCTGTCCCGATAAAAAACGAAGTGTCGCGGTGCAGGAACTTGGTCCAATGATGCACGCTGTTCCATTTAGGAGCCTGATCAGCTATAAACCCAATCATAGTAGGCTGCTTTTGCCTTTTCAAGGTAATGATACGGCGCAACGTCTCTTTCATCGGGATACATTCTCCGCCAAAACGGTTGCGAAGGTAAAGAAACAATTTATCGAATACCCTATTATACAAAGGATGGTAAATCTGCCCGCAATGGATGGAATCCGGATACCAATAAGCCAGCGAAGCAATCCATTCCCAATTGCAATAATGTCCTAAATAGATAAAGCAGAAGTTTTTTCCGGTTGCCGCCAAATCAGCGACCATATCGCCCGCTCCCGAAAAAGTCATACGCCGCATCACTTGCTTTTGGGACATGGAAAATAATTTAATATTCTCTACCACACAATCGCAAAAGAAACGGTAAAACTTCTTCTCGATGCGGACTATCTCTTCCGGAGTCTTTTCCGGAAACGAACCTTCCAAGTTCTTACGCACAATCTTCCTGCGGTAACGCACGACATAGTAAAGCGGGAAATACAATACATCGGACACCACATACAAGACAGGCAAGGGTATCAACGACAAAAGAAACCATCCGCAAAAAATAAAATAATATAATAATTTCATCAAGACTGCTTTATTTCGGTTTATGAGGCAAAACTACAAAAAAAATCCATTACCTTTGCAAATTATTAAACATTCCATGCTACCGACATGAAAGAATTTTTCCAACTGATGCGGCGTTTCGTATCGCCTTATAAAAAATATTTGGGTTGGTCAATCGTATTAAACGTATTGTCCGCTGTTTTCAACATCTTCTCTTTTTCCCTGTTAATTCCTATCCTGAACATCCTGTTCAAGACCGGAAGCAACGATAAAGTATACCACTTCATGGAATGGGGCAGCGCCAGCCTGAAAGACGTAGCAACAAATAACTTCTATTATTATACCACACGGCTGATAGACACATTCGGCCCTGCCACGACCTTGCTCTTCCTCGGCTTGTTTTTAGGTTTTATGACACTGCTGAAAACAGCCTGCTACTTCGGTTCATCCGCCATCATGATACCGCTGCGCACCGGCGTGGTAAGAGATATCCGGTTATTGGTATATAGAAAGGTAGTAGAACTGCCTTTGGGTTTCTTTTCTGAAGAACGGAAAGGAGATATCATTGCCCGCATGAGCGGCGACGTAAACGAAGTGGAAACTTCTGTAACCAGTTCATTGGATATGCTGCTGAAGAATCCGATTCTGATTATTTCTTATTTCACCACCCTGATAGTGACCAGTTGGCAACTTACTTTGTTCACCATCCTGGTATTGCCTACAATGGGATGGGTGATGGGAAAAGTGGGACGTGCGCTGAAACGCCAGTCGCTTGACGCGCAAAACCGTTGGAGTGACACCATGTCGCAATTAGAAGAGACATTGGGCGGACTCCGCATCATCAAAGCCTTCATCGCCGAAAAGAAAATGACCGACCGGTTTCAAAAATGCTGCAACGATTACCGCGACGCTGTCAATAAGGTAGCCATCCGCCAATCGTCCGCTCACCCGATGAGCGAATTCTTAGGGACATTGCTCATCGTTGCCGTGCTATGGTTCGGAGGTTCGCTTATCCTTTCGAACAATGCGCCAATAGACGCTTCCACATTCATCTTTTACATGGTCATCCTGTATAGCATCATCAATCCGTTAAAAGAATTTTCGAAAGCCAGTTACAACATCCCGCGCGGACTTGCCTCGATGGAGCGTATTGACAAAATCCTGAAAGCCGAGAACCCCATAAAGGAAACGACTCATCCTGAGACATTAAACGACCTGCAAGACAGGATAGAATTTAAAAACATTTCCTTCAGCTACGATGGGAAAAAAGATGTTTTAAAAGACATCAACCTGACCATTCCGAAAGGCAAGACCATCGCCCTCGTAGGACAGTCCGGTTCAGGCAAATCGACCTTGGTTGACTTGCTTCCCCGTTACCACGATGTACAGAAAGGCGAAATCACCATTGACGGAATCAATATCAAAGATGTCAAGATACACGACCTGCGCAGCCTGATAGGAAACGTCAACCAAGAAGCCATCCTTTTCAATGATACTTTCTTCAACAACATCGCATTCGGCGTAGAAAACGCTACCATGGAACAAGTCGTTGCCGCCGCTAAAATAGCGAACGCACACGACTTCATCATGGAAAAGCCAGAAGGATATGACACCAATATCGGAGATAGAGGAAGCAAACTATCGGGCGGCCAGCGCCAGCGCATCAGCATCGCGCGTGCCATCCTTAAGAATCCTCCCATACTGATTCTGGACGAAGCCACTTCCGCACTTGATACGGAATCGGAACGACTGGTGCAAGAAGCATTAGAGCGGCTGATGAAGACACGCACGACCATTGCTATTGCCCATCGTTTGTCTACCATCAAAAACGCGGACGAGATTTATGTATTATACAACGGGGAAATCGTAGAGCATGGGACTCACGATGAACTGATACAGAGACAGGGATATTACAAACGCCTGAACGATATGCAATCACTCGGTTAAGACACGTATCCGTCCGACAATCACCTCCGGGCGGATACCCGTCAGGCAACGGTAATCTCCCCAACGGCAAGGCTTATTACCGTAAATGGAGCAAGGGCGGCAAGGCAAATCCAACTGCACGACATTTTCTTCCGCCTGATTCCACCCCATAAAGCCCGCATAAGGATGGGTAGCCCCCCATACGGATACAACAGGAACGCCAACCAACGAAGCCAAATGCATATTCCCTGAATCCATTGCCAGCATCACATCCAATTTGCTCATCAATGCCAACTCCTCTTGCATCCGTAACCGCCCTACCACAGAAGTGACGTGAGGGAACTCTTTCTCCCACGCATCCAACACTTTTTTTTCTTCATCACCTCCACCAAACAAGAACATACGCATACCGCCGATAGCCGATAGCCGGCCAACCACTTCCCGATGAAGGGATAACGGATAAATCTTCCCCTTGTGCGCGGCAAAAGGAGCGATGCCAATCCATTTATCTTCCCCCTTCTCCCCTATCCAATCTTCCAGTAATTCTGGTGCTGGGGCAAACTCGAAAATCGAAGAAAACCGCAATGTGAATGGATAACCTAAGTGCTCAAATGTCTCCAGATAACGGCAGAAAGAAGACTTTAAAGGAGTTTTAAACTTACCGGATACCAACCTATACTTTGCCCTTCTACCTTTATTTATGTGACGCACCCGGACACCATCCGCACAAAAACACAAACGTAACACCTTGCTACGAAGCACATCATGTAAATCAGCCACCGCGTCAAACTTTTCTTTGCGCAACTCCGAATAAAGGCGCAATATGCCTTTCAGGCCTTTATGGTCTTTTTTCAAATCCACTCCTTTAAAAAGGAGATTGGAGGGAGCATACGCAAATAAAGGTGCCATAGCCGACCGGCTCAACACCACCAACTGGTGTTGAGGATAAGCTTTTGCAAACGAATAAAGCACCGGGACAGCCATAGCAACATCCCCCAGTGCTGAAAAACGGATAGCCAATATCTTCGCCATTGCCGCTCACTTACTTTTTACCATAAAGTACGGGGTTCAGCGCCGGGTCATTATACATCTTCATCTGCTTATATACCTTCATGTATTTCCGTCCCGCCTCAATATCGGTTATCAACCGGTCGATAGCCGATGACAAATCTTTCTGTTGTTCCAATAACACTTTCAACTTGGCTTCACATTGCACTCGGTGAGCCTCTTCCGTATCCTGCCGTCCTGCTTCCTTACCCATATGGTAAATCTTCAATGCCAAAATAGACAAACGGTCTACCGCCCATGCCGGACTTTCGGTATTGATGGTAGCGTCCGGCTGTATTTTTACTTCTTTATACCGGTCTAAAAAATAACTGTCTATCAACTCCACCAAATCTGTCCGGTCTTGATTCGACTTATCAATGCGGCGTTTCAACGCAAGCGCTTCCACCGGATCAATCTCCGGATTGCGGATTAAATCTTCCAAATGCCACTGCACCGTATCAATCCAACACTTCAAATATAAATAATATTCGATGGTTTTCATCGGATAAGGATTCACTATCGGTGCATCCACATTATCTTCTTTATGATAATCGTCAATCACTTGTACAAATATGGGATTGCTCAATTCCGTAAAAGTCATATTGTTTTCGTTTTTATAAGATTAATAACCCAGCCCAAAATCCAAAAAGGGTATCATAACGAACCCGTTTTATCAAATCGGTTGAAACATTCGGCAAATGTAATGCATTTGTATCACATTAAAAAATCTTCCAAGTTAAACATTTCTTACTCCAAGCATAAAACCAGCCGCTCTATCACCTCCGGATAGTACTGATATTCCAGCTGATGCACACGGGCTGCCAAGCTTTGAGGCGTATCATCGGGCAATACCGGACATCGGGTCTGAAAGATATAATCGCCCTCGTCATACCGTTCATTAATATATTGGATGGTAATGCCACTCTCTTTCTCGCCCGCCGCCAATACTGCTTCGTGCACATGCATACCATACATGCCTTTCCCTCCGAACTTCGGAAGCAAAGAGGGATGTATATTGACTATCCGTTGCGGATAAGCACGTAAAATGTCACCAGGAATGCGCAATAAGAAACCCGCCAATACGACCCAATCTGTCTTATACTCCTGCAAGACCCGCAATGCCTCTCCCGAGGCAAATCCGGCAGAAGCAACCACCTTGCAAGGAACATGCAAAAGCTCAACCCGCTTAATCACTCCTGCGGAAGCACGCGATGCAATGACCACCGCCACATTAATCTCTTCTTTCTCTTTGAAATAACGGATAATCCGTTCGGCATTCGTACCTTCGCCCGATGCTAAAATTGCGATATTTTTCATATTTTTGTCCTTTTTCGTGCACATAATATATAAAAATGTGCAAAGAAACAACATTTATTTGCCCGAATATTTGTATAGAACAAGAAATATTTATTCCTTTGCACCGAAAATTAAACAAATTTATTCTATTTATAAACTTAAAACAAGAAAATTATGTCTGAAATCGCATCAAAAGTACAGAAAATTATCGTTGATAAACTGGGTGTAGAAGAATCAGAAGTTACTCCGACTGCTAGCTTCACTAATGATTTGGGTGCAGACTCTTTGGATACTGTAGAATTGATCATGGAATTCGAAAAAGAATTCGGTATTTCTATCCCTGATGACCAGGCAGAAAAAATCCAGACTGTAGGCGACGCTATCTCTTACATCGAAGCAAACGCAAAATAAGTAATTCTGTATATGGAATTAAAAAGAGTAGTAGTAACAGGTCTTGGTGCGGTTACTCCGGTAGGTAATACAGTTCCCGAATTCTGGGAAAACCTGATAAACGGAGTAAGCGGAGCAGGACCTATTACTCATTTTGATGCATCGAAGTTCAAGACTCAGTTTGCTTGTGAAGTGAAAAACTTCAATGCCACTGACTTCATCGACCGCAAAGAAGCCCGCAAGATGGACTTATATACCCAATATGCGGTAGTAGCAGCCAAAGAAGCGGTAACAGATGCCGGTCTTGATACGGAAAAAGAAGACTTGAACAAAATCGGAGTCATCCTGGGCGTAGGTATCGGAGGTATACATACGTTCGAAGAAGAAGTGGCTGGATACGAAAAGACCAAAGATACAATCGGTCCGAAATTCAATCCGTTCTTCATTCCGAAGATGATTGCCGACATTGCTTCCGGACAGATTTCCATCATGTATGGTTTCCACGGACCTAACTTTACCACGACTTCTGCATGTGCTTCGTCTTCGAATGCCATTGCAGACGCGTTCAACTATATCCGCTTAGGCAAGGCAAACATCATCGTAACCGGTGGTGCCGAAGCCGCCATCTTCCCCGCAGGCGTAGGAGGATTCAATGCCATGCATGCCCTTTCTACCCGCAATGATGACCCGCAACATGCCTCTCGTCCGTTCAGCGGAAGCCGCGATGGTTTTGTCATGGGCGAAGGTGCCGGATGCTTGATTCTGGAAGAGTTGGAACACGCAAAAGCGCGTGGCGCAAAGATTTATGCCGAACTGGCAGGTGTAGGTGCTTCTGCCGATGCGCACCATCTGACAGCTTCCCATCCCGAAGGTTTGGGAGCCAAGCTGGTTATGCACAATGCACTGGAAGATGCCGGCATGAATCCGGAAGATATCGACTATATCAATGTGCATGGCACATCTACCCCGGTAGGTGATGTTTCGGAAGTAAAAGCCATCCAAGCCCTTTTTGGAGACTATGCTTACAAACTGAACATCAGTTCTACCAAATCCATGACCGGACACATGTTGGGTGCTGCCGGAGGAGTAGAAGCTATCGCCTGCGTATTGTCTGTAAAGAATGACATTGTACCGCCTACCATCAACCATGAAGAAGGGGATAACGATGAAAACATCGACTATAACCTGAACTTCACTTTCAATAAGGCGCAAGAACGTACCATCCGTGCCGCATTGAGCAATACATTTGGATTCGGCGGACACAATGCATGTGTAATCGTTAAAAAATACACTGAATAAACTGTGTTTAGCAATATGATAAATAAGATAAGACTCCTCTTCCACAAGGACAAGGAGCCTTATCTTTGTTTTTACCGAATGACCGGATTTTATCCGCGCAACATCGACCTCTACAAACAGGCATTGCTTCACAAGTCGTCTTCTATCAAGAACGAAAAAGGACGCTTGTTGAACAATGAACGCTTGGAGTTCCTTGGCGATGCCGTACTGGATGCCGTGGTAGCCGATATTGTGTACAAACGGTTCGAAGGTAAACGAGAAGGATTCCTTACCAACACACGGTCGAAAATCGTGCAAAGAGAAACCCTGAACCATGTAGCCCGACAAATAGGATTGGACAAATTAGTAAAGTTCAGTTCCCGCCAGTCTTCCCACAACAATTATATGGGTGGCAACGCATTCGAAGCATTGATTGGCGCCCTCTACTTAGACCAAGGCTATCGCGCTTGCAAAAAATTCATGGAAGAACGCATCATCAACCAATACCTGGATTTAGAGAAGATTTCGCGCAAAGAGGTCAACTTCAAGTCAAAACTCATCGAATGGAGCCAGAAAAACAAGTTTGAGATAACCTTCAAGCTCATCAACCAGGCGGTAGACGAAGACCAAAACCCGGTATTCAACACCCAAATATTGGTGGAGAACATTCCGGCAGGTTCGGGAAAAGGATATTCCAAAAAAGAATCGCAACAAGAAGCAGCCCAAGAAACTTTACTGAAGATAAAGAAAGACCCTAAATTCATCGATGCCATCTTCCAGGCAAAGACAGAACGGGAAAAAGCCACAGAGCCGGCTTACTATACAGAAGAAAGCCCAGCAAAAGAATCCTCAACGGAAACAACCGAAAGTGAAACCGTTGACATCCGTGAGGAAATCCTGACCGAACGCTACAGCGACACCGAGCGTATCATCGCCGAAGCGGAAGAAGCCGCTTTCAAAGAAGCCGAAACTAATGAAGAAAACACAAAAGAAACAGTTTGAAAAACGGAATCTATCAAGTACAGATTCCATTTCAAACCGTTTCTTTTTCCATTCTGTTTTTCTATCTGAGCTTTTTATAAGGCAAAGGTACGGATATTCTCTACCTCTCTGTTCTAATAATCCCTCTTTTTCTAATACATCAAATTGAAATGGACAATTGGGAAACAGTCATTATTAGGACATAGAACGCCCTTGTCTTTTGTATGTCGCACACACAACCATCACATCACTTGAACCAGCCGGAGGTAGAAAGCAATGATGCAGACCAAATCGATGACCAATGCCACGACCGACCACTTGATAAACAATTTCTTTTTCTTAACTACTCCATAGATAATGCCGATTACCGCCGACACCAAAATGCCAGCGGCTACTCCAAAGATACCTTGTACGGCAAGTCCGACCAGTATCAGCAATGCCATTGTAATCAGAATGTTGTTTCTCATAAGTATATTCTTTTTCAAATTCGCCACAGCGGGAAACGTTTAAACGTTTCCCGCTGTGGCGAATAGCACCTTTATCACGTACTCGCCTTAATGGCCTTTATCACCGCTGAAGTAAACCCATCGTGCTCCAACGAATTCACACCTTTAATAGTAATGCCACCCGGTGTAGTGACTTTTTCTATTTCTAAAGCCGGATGCGTATTTTCATTGTCCAATAAAAGACGTGCAGCCCCTTCCATTGTTTGTGCCACCATCTTCATCGCGTCTTTCGGACGAATCCCCAATTCTACTCCGGCTTGCATAGCTGCCTGTACATATTTCAACACGTAAGCAATGCCGCACGAAGTGAGTGAAGTAGCCGCCGCAAACTGTTTTTCTTCTATCAGCATGGCAAGCCCCATTTCGTCAAAAAGGCTCAACATCATCTGTACCTGCTCGTCCGAAGCGTTCCGTGCGGCTATCAGTGTCATGCTCGCCCGCTCGGAGATAGCGGTATTCGGTATTATCCGGAACATCGGCATTTCAGGCTCGACAAAGTGAGCGAGGTTCTCGAAAGTCAATCCCGCCGCTACCGATACCAATATCTGAGGCTGGCGCAAGCGCAAAGGCTTCAGCACTTCTTCTACCTTCCAGGGCTTTACCGCTATGATAACCACATCGGCATCCGAAGCATCGCGGTTGTTCGTGCTTACCCCGATAGCGGGAAAGTCCGCCTTCAGTGCGTCCAGCTTCGGTATACTGGGATTGGTCACGATAATATCTTGTTCCCTTACATAATGTCCCTGAGCCAGCCCGCGGGCGATTGCTCCGCCCATATTGCCGGCTCCGATAATTGCTACTTTCATGTTGTCAATTAATAATTACCAGTTAATAATTAATAGTCAATCAGGAATCAATTTAATAACTATCTGAATAGTAGGCAAATGGAAAATGTATAAGTACACCCATTATTAACTATTCACTATTAACTATAAACTCTCCGAGAGTTCCTCCAGCGTCTTGCCCTCATATTCGCAAATGGTCTGCTTGAACGAATCGGGCAGTTCTACCGGCTCTTTCGTTGCCATATCATAGCCTACCATGACCGTGCGGCACTGGCATTTCAATACACCGCTCGCCTTGTTGATGGCACGTTGGAGCAACGTGAAGCTCTTATGCCCCAGGTGAACCACCGTAGTCTCAATATACAACTCGTCCGAGAAAAACACCGGAGCCAGAAAATCGGCATTGATGTTCGCTACGACAATACCTATATCATTCCAGTTCTTGTCCCCAAACACATCACGCATATACGAAGTCTTCGCCAAATCGTATATGGAGAAATACGACGAATTGTTCATGTGACCGTACTGGTCGACGTCACTAAAACGGATTTGCACCGGCATCACATGCCTGTATGTAAGTTCTGTTGCCATAGTATTTAAACTTTGTTCACCTCAAATATATATCTTTTTTTCCGTAAAACGCAACAAGTGCAGCATTTATTTCTTATTTTTGCGCACAATGCAATGAAATCAACTAATAGACATAAATAATGGAACAGAAATTAAGCAAAGAAACCCTCTGCGTACAGGCAGGGTGGACTCCCAAGAACGGAGAGCCGCGTGTAGTGCCCATCTATCAAAGCACTACCTTTAAATACGATGACAGCGACCAAATGGCACGCCTGTTCGACCTGAAAGATACCGGATATTTCTATACCCGTCTGCAGAATCCCACCAACGATGCTGTAGCCGCTAAGATTGCCGCACTGGAAGGCGGTGTAGGCGCTATTCTTACTTCATCAGGACAGGCAGCTAATTTCTATGCCGTGTTCAACATCTGTGAGGCAGGCGACCATATCGTCTGCTCGTCCACCATTTATGGAGGCACATTCAACCTCTTCGGCGTTACCCTGAAGAAGCTGGGCATTGAATGTACCTTCATCGATGCCGATGCACCCGAAGAAGAAATCGACAAGGCTTTCCAGCCCAATACCAAATGTATGTTCGGTGAAACCATCTCAAATCCCAGCATCAATGTGCTCGATATCGAGAAGTTCGCACGCATTGCCCATAAGCACGGGGTACCTCTTATCGTAGACAATACCTTCGCTACTCCCATCAATTGCCGTCCCTTTGAATGGGGAGCCGACATCGTAACCCATTCTACAACGAAATACATGGACGGTCATGCCACCAGCGTGGGCGGCGTAGTGGTAGATAGCGGCAACTTCGACTGGATGGCACACGCCGACAAATTTCCCGGCTTGACCACACCTGATGAATCATATCACGGGCTGACCTATGCCACAGCTTTCGGCAAAATGGCATACATCACCAAGATAACCGCCCAACTTATGCGCGACTTAGGCTCAATCCCTTCGCCCATGAACGCTTTCCTGCTCAACTTAGGACTGGAAACCTTGCACTTGCGTGTACCCCGCCATTGCGCCAATGCCCAGAAGGTAGCCGAATGGTTGGAAGCCAACCCGAAAGTGAAATGGGTAAACTATTGCGGCTTGAAGAGCAACAAGTATTACGAACTGGCACAAAAATACCTGCCCAACGGTTCATGCGGTGTCATTGCTTTCGGTCTGAAAGGCACACGCGAAGATGCCGTGAAGTTCATGGATAGCCTGAAGCTGGCATGTATCGTGACCCACGTGGCAGATGCCCGTACCTGTGTCTTGCATCCGGCAAGCCATACCCACCGTCAATTGAGTGATGAGCAATTGATAGAAGCCGGCGTAGCTCCCGACTTGATTCGTCTCTCGGTAGGCATTGAAAACGTAGACGACATCATCGCCGACCTCGAACAAGCATTGCAAAGTATTTAATTTCATAGAACACAGAGACACGGAGACACAGAGTTTTTTCATTATACCCTGTGCCTTTGTGTCTCTGCGTTTTTTATTTAAACACAACTTCATTTCACATGGCTCCCCGTAACTGGTACACCCAACGCATAGACGAAACTTTACGACAACTTTCCCAAACCAAGACACAGATTAACCGCATCAGCCTGCTGCGTGTCCTTCTCTTTGTGGCAGGCATTGCGGGACTCATTCTGTTCTATCGCGCCGGCACGTGGGCGGTAGTGCTCACCGTGTGCTGCACGTTCCTGCCTTTCTTCATTCTGGTAAAAGTACACAACCGGCTTTATTTCCGCAAGGAACGCCTGGAAACCCAACTCCAGTTGAACCAAAATGAACTGAAAGGATTGGAAGGCGACTATTCGGCTTTCGATGAAGGACGGGAGTTCATCAACCCCGGACATCCTTACTCGTACGACCTTGACCTCTTCGGACGCAAATCGCTCTTCCAAGCCCTCGGACGCACCTGTACGCATATCGGAAAACAAACCCTTGCCGCATGGATGCAACACCACCTGACGGAGAAAACCGCTATCGAAACCCGTCAGGAAAGCATCCGCGACATGAGCCGGCGCACAGCTTTCCGTGAAGAGTTCCGTGTGACCGGTTCCATCAACCGCGGCGCGGATTCCGACGAAGAAGAGATAAGCCGCTGGAGCCAGACTCCGTCTACGCTGCAACACCTCTGGTGGGTAAGGCTCTGCCTTTGGGTTGTACCCGGCATCAATATCCTGCTGCTCGTACTTGGATTGCTGCATATCCTTTCGCTCAGCTGGTTCGGAATGATGTTTACCGTCTTCGTCATCCTCAGCTTCGCACTTATCCAGCGGGTCACCCTGATACAAGAAAGCTACGGAAAGAAACTGAGAGCCCTAAACCGCTATGCCAAACTGATAACCCTTGCCAAAGGAGAAACGTGGCAAGCTCCTGCCTTGCATGAATTGACCGACAAGCTGGACATCGACGGACATTCTCCCGCCGAAGCCTTGACGCAACTCTCGAAGGAACTGGACCGCCTCGACCTGCGCAACAACCAGCTCCTGTATGTCATCTTAGAGGGAAGCATGTTCTTCCAGCTCCGGCAAATCGTGCGCATCGAACGCTGGAAGGCACGTTACGGAAAATACCTCATGGGCTGGCTGGAAGCCGTAGGCGAACTCGACGCGCTTTGCTCGCTCGGCACGTTCGCTTATAATCATCCGGCATACACATATCCTGTGATAGCCGCAGAACCGTTCTGCTTCCTCGCCCGCAACATGGGACATCCGCTCATGCCCGAAGCCCAATGCGTGAAGAATGACGCTGCCATCCCCTCACGCCCTTATTTCCTGATTATTACCGGAGCCAATATGGCGGGAAAGAGCACCTACCTGCGCACCATCGGGGTCAATTACCTGCTGGCATGCATGGGCTGCCCCGTGTGTTGCGAAAGCCTCACACTTTATCCCGCACAACTCATCACCAGCCTGCGCACTACCGACTCACTCTCGGACAACGAATCTTATTTCTTTGCCGAACTGAAACGCCTGAAACGCATCATCGACCTGCTGAACGAAGGGAAAGAACTTTTCATCATCCTCGACGAGATACTGAAAGGAACGAACTCCGCCGACAAGCAAAAAGGTTCGCTCGACCTTATCCGCCAGTTCATGCGGCTGAAGGCGGACGGCATCATCGCCACGCACGACTTGCTATTGGGCACCCTGGCCGAACAATTTCCTGATGAAATCCGTAACTATTGTTTCGAAGCGGACATTACGGACAATGAGTTGACCTTCTCGTACCGCCTGCGCGAAGGCGTGGCACAGAACATGAACGCCTGCTTCCTGATGAAGAAAATGGGGATTACCGTTCGTTGAATACACAGAGGAACCCAGAAATGAATTTCATTTCGCTATGCCGCTGCATCGAAAAGAAATTCATTTCTGGGTTCCTCTGTATCTTTTCAGGTATCTTGTCTATCCTGTGGCGACATCACCAGTTTACAGATGCGCCTTAAGCACTTTTGCGGCTTCTTCTCCCATTGCCTTATAACCTGCGGCATTGGGATGCAACCAGTCGAACTGATAATCGGGACGGACTTGCGTAGGCTTGGCCGGGTCGCGCAACACCTTATCGAAATCGATAACAGCATCAAACTTGCCACTGGTGCGAATCCATTCGTTTACCGTCTGGCGGGCTGCTTCATGGAAATAAGACCAATAATCAGTATGACCTATCGGCGTAATTGTCCCACCATATACTTTCAGTCCTTTGGCACGCGCCTTCTCGATAAACGCCTCGTAAGCCTCAATCAGCTTTTGCGCCGTTTGCTCGGAATTCTTACTACTTCCTATATCGTTGATTCCTTCAAAGATAAGGATGCCTGTCAATCCTCGTTGACCCATGATATCGCGGTCGAAACGCCTCACGGCTGGTTCGCTCAAGCCTCCCGCAAGCACACAATTGCCGCCTATACCCAAATTCAAGATACCGACTTCACCGCCCAACGCTTCGGCGCAGACATCGGTCCAGCGGTTTTGTTTATCAGTAGTTGTCCCGCGTCCGTCTGTAATCGAATTGCCTAAGGCGGCGATACACGGTTTGCCCGAAACCTTTACGTCGATAGCAGCGATGCTATACCAGTGTTCCAATTGTTCTGCCACGACAAATTCCTTCTTCGGATTCGACTTGCCCTCCATGATATACGAAGTGGTGCGCGAACCGCGGTGAGAAGTGGCGTTCTTCGGAGTTTCTCCATAATAAACCGTGATAGAAAGCAGTTGCAAAGGCTTCAGGTCGTACTCCAACGGGTCGCAGAACACGGCTTTCCCCGCTTCGATGGTCACATTCTTTTTACCATTGAATTTCAGGTAAGTTGCCGTTTTAGGATTGATGTTTTTTCCATCGAGCGCATCGGCGATATAGACCGATTGTATTTCCACCGGCTGGCTGCTCAATTCGTTGGATAATTGCACACGGATTTCCTTGCCTCCTAAAGACACGTGTACGATTTGGCGTACCGAATTGCCGGTCAACGTCGTTTTCTTCGGCATATCGCCCGCTCCGGTCCATTCGGGAGCCGATGCCCACGTACCTGTCCAGTTGTCTGCCGATACTGCAAATACAGCCATCAGGCAACACAATAAAGTAAGAATCTTTTTCATGTTTATTATCTTAATGTTAATTTATTGTCCCGAATCTGTTACATCATGCGTTTTGTTGCGCAAGATACAAAAAAACATAGAGCCACCAAAGACACTGAAAAAATATTCCAGCGAACCGACGGCATAAAGCCCGGCAGTATAAAACCCACCACCCGGAATGCCTGATTTCATCCTTTCCGTTGCACGATACGCGCACCGGCAGGCACACTTTCCGTCACCCAGATATTTCCGCCGATGGTAGCCCCTCGGCCAATAGTGATGCGTCCTAAAATGGTGGCGTTAGAGTAAACGATTACATCATCTTCCAGGATAGGATGGCGAGGGATGCCCTTAATCGGGTTCCCGTGTTCGTCGAGAGGAAAACTCTTCGCACCGAGGGTAACCCCTTGATACAGTTTCACATGGTTGCCGATGATACACGTAGCCCCTATCACCACACCCGTACCGTGGTCGATAGTGAAATGATTGCCTATCTTCGCTCCCGGATGAATGTCAATCCCCGTTTCCGAATGTGCCATCTCGGTGATGATACGGGGAATGAGCGGTACATTCAGCGTATAAAGCTCGTGGGCGATGCGGTAATTCGTAATAGCACGGATGATGGGATAACAACAAATGATTTCGCCAAAGCACGTAGCGGCAGGATCACCGTAATAAGCCGCTTCCACATCGGTGGCAAGGATGTGACGGATGTGAGGCAAACGGCTGATGAATTGCGCGGCGATATTGGAAGCAGTGGTATGGCACAGGCTTTCTTCCGGCGATTCATTCGAAAGCGAGTTCTCGATGCCGAAACAAAGTCCGGCCTCTACTTGTGCGGTAAGCAGGCGGAAAAGTTCCTCCACGTTTACACCGATATGATAGTTCAAGGTACGCCGATGAATCGTAGAATTGCCGAAATAACCGGGAAAGAGTATCTCACGCGCCAGTTCCACTATGCGCCGGAGCGAATAAGCAGAAGGCAACGGTTCTCCATCTTTGTACTGATGGAAAAGCCCTTCGTATGATTCGGGAGCCGAAAGCTCGCTGACCGCCTGGTTCAGGATAGGAGTATAATCGGATGTCATATCGTCGGATGATTTAATGATTCGTGAACAAATGTAGGAATTTTATCGGAGATACAAAATCCAGAAGTTATTTTTTTATGAGAAACCACGGCTCTTTCATTTAAAACGCTAAATGGCAACAAGCAGCGTAACCTGCCTGATTTATCTATGAGCGGCAGGCAATATAACTGCGATACTGGTACGATTACTAATCGTGCAACGTTACGATTACTAATCGTACAGCATGACGATTACTAATCGTGTCGGCGATGCAGTTATCTTCTCAAAAAATAAGTATTGGCTGGATACAGATATGGATGTCTGTTTCAGGATGATTCCACTAAAACGTCCCGTCTCATTCTAACGTAACAGTACGCACTTTTACCTCACCGGCATGTAGAAAAGTACTTGCCGACTCGCGGAACTTCTCTACCGATTCGGTAGTAAGAAAACGGCATGTCCCACCGGTTTCGCACCGGGTACGTATTTCGGGATGGCGCATCAAGTAATCTTTCAGGCTTGACGCCACGTAAGGACCTTGCTCTACCAACCGGATATGTGCAGGTGTATAGCGACGGATTTTCCCTATCAGCAACGGATAATGGGTGCAGCCCAGGATGATGGTATCTATTTCGGAATCCCGCTCCAACAATTGGTCGAGGTATTCCTGAACAAAATAGTCGGCACCAGGAGAGTTGAACTCATTGTTCTCTATAAGGGGTACCCACATGGGACAGGACACTCCCGTAAGCCGGATATCGGGATAGAGTTTCTGGATTTCCAATGGATAAGATTGCGAACGGACGGTACCTTCGGTGGCAAGCAGGCCTACATGGCGGGTACGGGTTAATGTTCCGATGCATTCTACCGTAGGGCGGATTACTCCCAAGACTCTCCGGCTGGGATCGAGATAAGGCAAGTCATTTTGCTGGATACTGCGTAAAGCTTTCGCCGAAGCCGTGTTGCAAGCCAATATAACCAACGGGCATCCCAACCCGAACAGCTTACGCACTGCCTGCAGGGTAAACTCGTAAACCACTTCGAACGAACGTGTGCCGTAAGGCGTGCGGGCATTGTCGCCTAAGTAAAGGTAATTGTATTGGGGAAGCAATTCGCGTATCTTGCCGAGAATCGTCAGTCCGCCATAGCCGGAATCGAAAACGCCGATAGGTCCTGTAGTTGTCATGACATTGAAATTAGAACGCAGATTAACGCAGACTTTTATAGTAAAACAAAATTGGTTTGCGAAAAAATCGAACGCAGAGACGCAAAGACACAGAGGAATAATTTAGATAGAAAGCAAAGAGCACGGAGATAAGTGCCACTCTCTGTGTGCTTTGCTCTCTCAAAAAAATAAACTTTGCGCTTCTGCGTCTCTGCGTTCCATTCCATTTTTCGCAATCTATTTCTGATTGACTATAAATGCTGACCTGCGAAAATCTGCGTTAATTTGCGGGGGAAAACAGAAGGAATCAGTTTGCCGGAGCAGCTGCAGGAGCCGCCGCAGCCGGAGTAGCGGGCACTGCAGTCAGACTGATGCCCAATTTCGTCTTGATGTCGTTGGTAACGTCTTTCGATACGTTTTCATCGATGTAAGGGATTTCGGTACGGTTCAGGTCGAACACGTAAGTATATCCACCGGCTGCACCGACGGCTTTCACCGCGTCTTCCAGTTTCTTATAGATAGGATCCATCATATCAGTATATGATTTTTGCAGTTGCTGTTGAGCTTCTTGCTGGAACTGGTTTCCTTTTTCCATCATTTCCTGCAATTCTTTCTGACGGCGTTCCTGGATGTTTTGTGGAAGTGTTTTCTGCTCTTGCTGGTATTCGGCGAATTTCTTGTTGAATTCATCGGCAGAGCGTTTGATTTCATCCTCGTATTGTTTCTGCAATGCTTGGATGTCGGTTTGCGCCTTAGCATACTCCGGCATTACCGGGATGATGTCCATTGATCTGAAGTGCGCGAATTTTTGCGCAAACAAGCTCATCGGAGCGATGAGCAAAAGTAATAAAGCAATTTTTTTCAACATAATCTTGATTTTCTATTTGTTTGTTATTAATTTCCACTTGTTTTTCCGCCTGTCTTGCGAACGGATGCAAATATATAAATTTAATTTGAATATCCTAAGCGCGCGAGCACTTCATTACTGATATCAATGCGCGGAGACGCGAATATCATGCTTTGCGCCGAGGCGCGGTCGATGACGGCATCGTAATCCTCGGCGATGGCAATCTCTTTCACCGCATTGTATATCTGGTCTTGGATGGGCGCAATGAGTTCTTGTTGTTTCTTCATCATCTCGCCTTGCGGGCCAAAGTATTTCTGCCGGAGTTCGGCGGCTTCTTTTTCCTTCGCCACTACGGCTTCTTCTTTGGCGGTACGCTGGGCGGCAGACAAAGTTGCCGCCTCTTTCTGGTAAGCCTCATACAAGGCTTTGGCTTCGTTACCCTTGGCTTCTATTTCGCCTTGCCATTGCTTCGACAAGGTTTCCATCTGCCGGTTTGCCTGCTCGTAGGCGGGGATATGTTTCAGGATGAATTCCATATCGACCAAAGCAAACCGCTGTGCTTGCGCTGTAAGGACACATGCTACAAGCAATGCCGCCGAGAGAATCAATCGTTTCATTTCTTTCATAACTGCAGGTTCATTATAAGGTTAGAATTCTTGTCCGATGATGAAGTGGAACTGGCTTCCGCTATACTGCATCGAACCGTTGATTTTGTCGAATCCATACGCCCAGTCGATACCCATCATACCAATCATCGGAAGGAAGATGCGGACACCCACCCCGGCGGAACGTTTCAACTGGAAGGGATTGAACTTCGACACTTCGGTCCATGCGTTACCGGCTTCTACGAAACCTAACGCATAGATACTGGTTGAGTTTTCCAACATCAACGGATAGCGCAACTCAGCACCCAAACGGATGTAAGCGTATCCTTCGCTTCCGTAAGGAGTCAACGCACCGTTTTCATATCCACGCAAGGCAATGGTCTCGGACGCATAGTTGTAGCTATATCCCGTCATACCGTCACCTCCTACGTAGAAGGTTTCAAACGGAGAGCGTTTGTACTTGTTGAAGTGTCCCAAGATACCGAACTCGGCACGGGTCATGATGACCGGACACTTCTGGATATCCATCAGCGCGGTATAGGTCTTGGCTTTGAATTTCCACTTGTGGTATTCAATCCACTTAAACATGCTTGCCGCCTCGTCGTAATTGTCCCTTCCGTAAGTAGAGTAATCCTTCTTGCTGAACAGCGAGTAAGGCGGAGTAATCTGCAACGATGCGGTAAACTCGGATCCCCGGCGCGGGAATATCGGGTTATCGGTAGAGTTGCGCGACAAGGTGAGGTTCAAGCTCAAGCTGTTGCAATTACCCGTATTCATGTATTGACCGTTGTTCAACATGATATAGAGGTAGCTCCAATCCTTCAGCATGAAGCGTTGGTAAGACAACTCGGCCATGAAAGTGAAATAGTCATCGGGCCAACGCAAACGTTTCCCCCAACCTACCGAGAAGCCGAACATCTTGATAGACTTATCGGGGTCGTAATACGATTCATAGTTATCATAATAACCAAAATTACCGTATCCGTATCCATACAATGAATTCATCCAGTTATTCATGAAAGCCGAATTATAATACTGGCTACTGATATCAGTCTGTACAGAGTAGAAAGCAGACACCGAAAGCGAGTTCGGACGCTTGCCTCCAAACCAGGGGTCGAGGAAGGAGATGCTGTATGCCTGGTAGTATTGTCCGTTGGTCTGCCCGCTGATGGTCAAAGTCTGGCCATCTCCTTGCGGCAAGAATCCGCGGAAGTTATCGTTCTTACGGAACAGGTTGGCAAATGAGAAGTTGGTAAACTTCAAGCTCAGCTTACCGGTGACACCCGTTTGTCCCCATCCGGCGGAGAATTCCACCTGGTCGTTTGCCTTCGATTCCAGTCCCCAGTTGATGTCTACCGTACCGTCTTCGAAATTCGGGCGCACATCCGGATTGATATTTTCCGGATTGAAATGTCCCATTTGGGCAATTTCACGGTAAGAACGTTCCAATGCTTCTTTGCTGAACAAATCACCCGGACGAGTACGAAGCTCACGGCGCACCACGTTTTCATACAAACGGTCGTTGCCATTGATGCGCACATGACTGATGCTTGCTTGCGGCCCTTCCACCACGCGCATTTCCAGGTCGATGGAATCGCCGTCGATGTTCACTTCCACAGGGTCGACATTGGCAAACACATATCCGTTATTATAATAATTGTTCTTGATGGCATCTTCATCGTTCGTGATGCGGTCATCCAACAACTTCTGGTTGTAGACATCACCACGTTTCATCTGCAACTGCTCGTTCAACAAGTCGGAAGGATACACGGTATTTCCCACCCACGTCACGTTGCGCAAATAATATTTATCACCTTCGTAAATCTTCATGTAGATATCTACCGTCTTCTCATCGTATGCGGAAACGCTATCTACTTCAATCATCGCGTCACGATAACCCAACTCATTGTATTTCTCAATGATTTTCTGCTTATCGCCTTCGTAGTTTTCCTGAATGAACTTCTTGGTACGGAAAAGGTTGATCAGCTTGCCTTTTTCGTTGGTCTTCTTCATCGTACGTTTCAGTTTCTTGTCGGAAAGTACGGTGTTTCCGTCAATGGTAATCAAGTGTACCTTCACCTTTTCTTTCTTATCGATATTCACATCGACATACACTTGTTCCTTGTCATTGGGGTCTTCGCGCTCAACGATATTGATTTCGGCGTTCTTAAAACCTTTTTCATCAAAGTATTTCTTGATGATGATTTTAGCGCGGTCTATCATGTTAGGGGTAATCTGCATACCCTTTACCATGTTGCCCAACTTTTCCTGCAAATCTTCGCGTTCACCTTTCTTGATACCGTTGAAGTGGATATCGGCAATACGCGGACGTTGAGTCAATTCGATACGGAGCCAGATTTTGTTTCCTTCTATCTTGTCGGCAGAGATACGCACATCCGAGAACAACCCGTGCCGCCAATAGCGTTTTACGGCATCGGTAATATCATCGCCCGGCACGGTAATGGTCTGTCCTACGGCAAGCCCCGAAATGCCAATCAACACATAGTCTTCATAGTTTTTCACCCCTTCTACCTTGATGTCGGCAATTTCATATTTCTTGGGAGTCCCGTTATATAAGATGATCGGTTTCTCGCTTTCCGTCACTCCACTTTCTTGCGCGTGACCGGTGGACGGGAAGCAGAAGCACATCGCCCCTACCCATAGAGTAAGAAAAAAACTGTATCGCATCTTCTTTTATCTTATCGTTTCAATAATTGTTCACTAGTTTTGCCGAATCGGCGTTCTCTTTGTTGATAATCGTAAATCGCTTTGCATAACTCTTCAGCCTTGAAGTCGGGCCAATAAGTGTCGCAAAAATAAAGTTCGGAATAAGCGCATTGCCAAAGCAGGTAATTGCTAAGCCGGATTTCGCCTCCCGTACGTATCAGCAGGTCAGGATCGGGCATAAAGCTGGTAGCCAGATGACGGTCGATAGTCTTGTCGGTTATATCGCCTATGGCCAGCTTGCCTTCCTGGATTTCTTCCGCTATCCGCTTCACCGCTTCAGTCAGCTCCCACTTTGACGAATAGCTCAAAGCCAATACCAAATACATACCTGTATTGGCGGATGTGCGCGTGATGCATTGGCGCAAACGTTCCGCGACATCCTGAGGCAACTTATCCATTTCGCCGATAATGCGGAACCGGATATTGTTTTTCATCAACGTTTCTTCTTCGATAGAATCCATCAAGAGTGCCATCAAAGCGGACACTTCTTCGGCAGGCCGTTTCCAGTTTTCCGTAGAAAACGTATAAAGCGTGAGGTATTTCACTCCCAACCGAGCCGCCTCTTCGGCTATGATATGCACCGTCTCGGCACCTGCCTGATGTCCGAACGAACGGGCTTGGCCGCGCTGTTTCGCCCATCGCCCGTTACCATCCATGATAATGGCGATGTGTGCCGGAATCCGTGATTTATCCAACTGGTCTTTGTATATCATTGTCGTACCCTTTCTACCATTCAGGAAGGAAACCCAACCGGTTGACTCTTCCTCTGCTCATATATCCGTTGTGCCAGATAATCCAAATAAAGTTGTTTTCGTCTACTACGCACGAATAACTTCCTTCGCCCAACTGCTCTTCGCTTGCTTCATATCTTTGGCGGAAAGATGCAGGAAATCCCATGTCTTTCAAAACGGGTTGCCACGTCAACCCGTTATCGGTGGAAGAAAAGAACGTGCCGAACGGATGACGGTAATCTTTATGCTGGAGGCTGTTCACGAATCCTCCGAAAGCGTATAGCTTCTTGTCGTAGTAAATCATGGTGCCATCGGCTATGTTCGGGCAACAGCAAGTGTCTATTTGTGTATAATCGTATGCCACCCATGAATCTTCAACCGTCAAGCGGTTTGCCGCAAACCCGTATTCATTTCCCGTAGCATCGGTATGTCTGCCAAACAAAACGGCGCGCGCGATATTCGTATTATATGAGCTTGGCAACGTAGCGTAGTAGAAACGCTGATTCATATCGGGGAAAGACTCGCTTCGCCCGTCCTCGCGCCAACCCGAACCGTCGCAGGTCACAAATTTACCATCTTCCGTATAGGCATAAAGGTAAGTAAGCCCGCTTACCGTACTGGCATTTGCCAAGAGTTGCTTCAACCGGCAGCCTTCGGGAGAAAGCGATGAAGGCTGTATCATGCCGTCCGCCAATTCGTACAACATCCCGTCGGCAAGGAAATAAACAATGCCGTTCCATGTCAGGACCGAATAAGAGTCGGTTCCGGCCGGAACATTTTCGAGTGCTACCCAGCCGTCCGATTTCCCCTGAGCGGTTATGGTTGTGTATTCGATAGCTGGTGTATCTCCGTTTTGCCCGAACACATAGATGCGTCCGTCCGCATAAACTGCTTTCTGGCGAGTCAAGCTTTGCGACACAAAGGCATAAGCCGATTCATCCTCGCTCCATGTCAACGAGTCGGGGACTTGTTTGTGCACATTGATTTTCACGTGATAAGCCCGTCCCAACCTGCCACTATACGACATAACCTTGAACGCAAGTCCTTCGGAAGGAGCCACCGAGAAATCTATCGAGTCGGTTTCAGTCCAAAGCGTATCGGTAGCTTCTCCTCCCGCTTCCTTAATCTTACCATATAATATATAAGGTGTATCGGCGGTGATATTGGTTATGACTCTCGATATATCGACACCTACCGGAAGAGAGTCTTTATTTTCGATAGTCCGGTTCAACTGGTCGATAGTAAAAGGATAGTGGCTCAACGAAATGGTATCCATATAGACAGAATCGCTCCCATCCTGGGCTTGTCCTTTCACTTCGTGATACAACGTTCCTAACGAGAACGAGATGATACTCGTTTCATTGGTATAAGTGACTTCCACCACATCGTCCTTCAGGCAAGAAGTCATTAATAAAGAGGCTAAAACTAAACTCGTTACTAATATGGATAAGAATTTCAGTTTCATTATTCAATATAATCTTTGCATTACAAGTTGCAAAAGTAGAAAGTTTTTTTCGTCTAAAGTACTTTTGTACCAAGTTTTATATAAAATTATGGATAAACTTTACTTTTTTATCTGCGAATCAGGCATTTTGTCGTTCCGATTCACATAATGCGCCGTCACAGAGCGGTCTTTTTGCGCATAATTACACGGGAAACCAGCAGGAACCGATGGAGCCAGCACCCCTCTTCCTAACGGAACCGGGGTGTGTTCGGCATAGATTTCGTCCCATAATCCGGCATCGAGGAAGGATTGGAGCAACCGGCTTCCGCCTTCCACCAACAACGACTGGACTTTTGCCTCATACAATGCTTGCATCAGTTGCGGAAGGATGTCCCTATCGAAATCCAAGGAGACATAAGTCAGGTTGGCCACACTTTCTTTCGGCACAGAAGTAAACACCCACGTAGGCGTGCTTCCATCGAACAAATGAAGCGAGGAAGGAAGCGACAAATTACGGTCGATGACCAACCGGAGCGGATTCTTCCCGTACCAGTCCCTCACGGTAAGCGAGGGATTGTCGAGTAAAGCGGTGTTCCGTCCTACCAGAATCGCCTGGTGTTCGGCCCGTAACTTGTGGACGTATGCCGAAGTAAGCGGAGAAGACAACTTGACGGGACGGCCTTCTTGACGTATCACATCGAGAAACCCGTCGGACGATTGCGCCCATTTCAAGGTGATGTAAGGACGTTTTTGCAGGTTGAACGTCACAAAACGCTTAACCAAACCGCGGCATTCGTCTTCCAATACCCCTACCTTCACATCGATTCCCGCATCCTGAAGTTTCCGGATGCCTCTTCCCGACACCAACGGAAACGGGTCTACGCATCCCACCACCACACGGGGAATGCCTTTCCGGATAATCAAGTCGGCACAAGGAGGAGTCTTCCCGTAATGCGAACAAGGCTCCAGACTGACATAAATAGTCGCGTCGCGCAGCAGAGTTTCATCTTTCACCGAGGCAATAGCGTTCACCTCCGCGTGTCCTTCCCCACAACGCACATGATAACCTTCGCCTATGATTTTATCTTTGTACACGATGACGGCTCCCACCATGGGATTGGGAGGCGTATTACACAATCCGTTCTTAGCCAACTGAATGCAGCGGCTCATGTATTTTTCGTCTGTAGTCATGGTGTGTATATTTCTTTCTTTTTGTACCTTTGCAGCACTATGCATTCGATATATACCTATATAATACATTCGCTTTCAGACTTATATCCCGAACAGGAAGCGAAAGCGTTGGCAAAGGGAATCTTGACCGAAGTGTTCCGGTTTTCCGCCCTCGACCTGTATGCGGGCAAAGATAGAGATTTTTCGGAGAAAGAACACGAGAAATTGGAAGATATTCTCATCCGCTTACGAAGGTTCGAGCCTTTCCAATACATCACAGGCGAGACTTCTTTCCTCGGGTTGCCCTTCCATGTGACCAAAGGCGTACTGATTCCCCGCCCCGAAACCGCCGAGCTGGTAGAGTGGATTGTATCCGACTATGGAAAGCGGAAAGGACTTCGCGTGCTCGACATCGGTACGGGAAGCGGATGCATCGCCATTGCGCTGGCCAAATTCTTGCCCCGGTCAGAAGTGGAAGCGTGGGATATCTCGGATACGGCGCTCCACTTAACCCGGCTGAACGCGGAACGTAACGGGGTGGTGGTAAAATGCAAGCAGGTGGATGTGCTCTCGCACATAGTCCCGGCGGGCCAGGCAACTATCTGCGTAAGCAATCCTCCTTATATATGCGAGCGGGAGAAGGCAGGCATGGAACGGAACGTACTCGACTGGGAACCGGAGCAAGCCCTGTTTGTCCCCGATGAAGACCCGTTGCGTTTTTATCGGAAAATAGCGGAAGAAGCAAGTAAACGTTTATCGCCCGACGGCGTTTTATATTATGAAATCAACCAAGCATACGGGCACGAAACGGTGGCTTTACTCGAAAGTATGGGCTATCACGACGTAGAACTACGAAAAGACCTGTCGGGCAACGACCGTATGATAAAAGCAAGACGACCATGAAAGAATATGCGGAAAACGAATTAAGGAACAAGGCGGAAGCCTATTGCGCAAAGACCGAGCGGTGCCCTTCCGAAATGGCCCAGAAACTGGAGCAATGGGGAGCCAGTGAAGAAACGCGAAACCTTATCCTCCGCTCGTTGGAGGAAAACCGTTTTATCGACACGACACGGTATTGCAAGGCTTTCGTGCGCGACAAATACCGCTTCGCACGCTGGGGAAGAAACAAAATCGCCCAAGCCTTACGGATGAAACACCTGCCGGCAGAAGACATTTCAGCCGGGCTGGAAGAAATAGACGAAGACGAATATAGCCGGATTCTACGGGAAATGCTGAAGCAGAAGCAAAAACAGGTGACCGGAAGAAACGAATACGAAAAGGCGATGAAACTGCTCCGTTATGCCATAAGCAAAGGCTTTACGGTAGACGAAGTGAAACGTTACGTCAATCAATTGTCCGAAGATGAATATATGGACTGACTTGCGCGATTTCTTTTTCCCCCGCCTTTGCGTGGCTTGCGGGAAACGCTTATTGAAAGGAGAAGAAGGGTTGTGCCTTTCCTGTTCTTCCTCATTGCCTTACACCTATATATATAATAAGGAAGGAAACGAGATGGAGCAATGCTTTTGGGGACGTTTCCCCATCGTACGCGCCTCGTCGTTGTTCTATTACACCAAAGGTGGCAATGTGGCACGGGTATTGTACGCCATGAAATACCACAACCGGAAACGCCTCTGCGTCAAGATGGGAGAATGGTTAGGGCACGCATTGCTTCCGAGCGGCTTTTTCGAAGGAATAGACTGCTTGCTCCCTGTACCCCTGTTCCGCTCCCGCCAACGCGAAAGAGGATACAACCAAAGTGAGCTTCTGGCGCAGGGCATTGCACGGAAGACCCACCTTCCACTATGCAATAACGCCTTGTACCGGGTGCGCAACAACGCCACGCAAACCCATAAAAGCGGATATGCCCGCTGGCAGAACGTGCAAGGACTGTTCCGGGTGACCTCCGGAGCAGACTGCCTGAAAGGGAAACACATCCTGCTGGTAGACGATGTGCTGACTACCGGAGCCACACTGGTGGCATGCGCCGACGCCTTATCCACCATCGAAGGTATCCGCATCAGCATTGTAACCTTGGCATGGGCAAAATAGAAGTTTAGCAAGTTTTCCATGAAAATATTTCATAATCACATAGGTTTTCCCTATTTTTGCATTGTTATTTATCAGATAATAAGTTATGAAAGCTTTGGAAAGATTATTTGCAGAAAAATTATTAAAAGTAAAAGCTGTAAAAATTCAGCCTGCCAACCCTTTTACATGGGCATCGGGCTGGAAATCCCCTATTTATTGTGACAACCGCAAGACATTGTCATATCCGACATTGCGGAACTTTGTCAAATTGGAGTTGTGCCGCATTATCATGGAGCGGTTTGGAGAAGTGGAAGCTATTGCGGGGGTCGCTACAGGTGCTATTCCCCAAGGCGCATTGGTGGCGGAAGAATTGAATCTTCCGTTCGTTTACGTACGTTCAAGCCCTAAGGACCACGGACTGGAGAACCTGATAGAAGGTGAGCTTCGTCCGGGCATGAAGGTCGTAGTGGTAGAAGACTTGATTTCAACAGGAGGAAGCAGCCTGAAAGCCGTAAACGCTATCCGCCAGAACGGATGCAACGTAATCGGCATGGTGGCTTCGTTTACATACGGATTTGATGTATCTATCGACGCTTTCAAGGAAGCTAAAGTGGAACTGGTGACCTTGACCAACTACAATGCCGTATTAGACGCAGCGTTGAAAACCAACTACATCGACGAGCAAGATATTCCTATCCTTCAGGCTTGGAGAAAAGACCCGGCTCACTGGACAGGAAAGTAATAAAGCATAAGAATCGGAACACAGAGACACAAAGGTGCAGGATAAGAAAGGGTAAAATCCTGTACCTCTGTATTTTTATGTTCAATCAAAAAGAAATATGGTACAATTTGAAAGTAGTGTAAAACACGTTCCTTATACACAAGAACGAGTATATACCAAGCTGGCGGACCTGAACAACCTGGCTTCTGTACGCGAAAGGTTAGACGAACTGAAATCGAAATTCCCCGGCAAAGTGGAAGACTTGTCTTTCGACCAGGACTCCTTGACATTGAAGGTGCAAGGCATCAGCCTGACGCTCCGCATCATAGAACGGGAACCGATGAAGTGCATCAAATTTGAAGGCGACAGGACTCCCCTTCCGATGAACCTATGGATACAGGTTCTTCCGGTAAGCGATGCGGAAGCAAAGATGAAAGTAACCATCCGGGCCGAAGTCAATGCGTTCATGAAAGCTATGGTTTCCAAACCTTTACAGGAAGGAGTAGAGAAACTGGCGGACATACTTGCCTTGATTCCTTATTAATCAAAAACTCAAAAAGACGTATGGGACAAAAACTGTGGGAAAAGAACGTACAGGTAAATGCCGAAATCGACCGCTTTACCGTAGGCAGAGACCGTGAATTAGACCTCTATCTGGCAAAACACGACGTGTTAGGCTCAATGGCACACATCACCATGTTGGAAAGCATCGGCCTGTTAAAAAAAGACGAACTGGACGTTTTATTAGAAGAGCTGAAGCAAATTTACGCCACTGCAGAGAAAGGCGAATTTGTGATTGAGGACGGCATCGAGGATGTCCATTCGCAAGTGGAACTGATGCTGACCCGCAAATTGGGCGACATAGGCAAAAAGATTCATAGCGGACGCTCACGCAACGACCAGGTGCTGGTCGACCTTAAACTATTCACCCGCGAGCAATTAAAGCAGGTAGCGGAAGCGGTTGAAACCCTCTTCCAGGTCTTGATTGCACAAAGTAATAAATACAAAGACATCCTGATGCCGGGATATACCCACTTGCAGATAGCCATGCCTTCTTCGTTCGGGCTTTGGTTTGGCGCATACGCCGAAAGCCTGGTAGACGATATGCTGTTCTTACAAGCGGCCTATAAAGTATGCAACCGCAATCCGCTCGGCTCTGCCGCAGGCTACGGTTCTTCATTCCCTTTGGATAGAGAGATGACCACCCGTTTGTTGGGATTCGACTCCATGAATTACAACGTGGTCTATGCGCAAATGGGACGCGGAAAGATGGAACGTAACGTTGCTTTCGCACTGGCTTCCATTGCCGGAACGGTTTCGAAGATGGCGTTCGACGCATGTATGTTCAGTTGCCAGAACTTCGGTTTCGTAAAGCTCCCCGATGAATGCACCACCGGCTCCAGCATCATGCCGCACAAGAAGAACCCCGATGTGTTCGAGCTGACCCGTGCCAAATGCAATAAAATCCAGTCTTTGCCCCAGCAGATTATGATGATTATGAACAACCTGCCTTCGGGGTATTTCCGTGATTTACAGATTATCAAGGAAGTATTCCTTCCTGCCTTCGGAGAATTGCTCGATTGCTTGCAGATGTCGGCATACATCATGGAGCGCATCAAGGTAAACGAACACATCCTGGACGATGACAAGTATCTGTATATGTTCAGCGTAGAAGAAGTGAACCGCTTAGCCGCTGAGGGAATGCCGTTCCGCGACGCTTACAAGAAAGTAGGTCTGGATATTGAAGCGGGCAAGTTCACTCATGCCAAAGAAGTACATCACACCCATGCCGGAAGCATCGGGAACCTGTGTAACGATAAAATCGAAGCACTGATGAACCAAGTGATGAATGGTTTCGACTTCGAACACGTCAATCAAGCCGAGAAAGCGTTATTGGGACGCTGAGCTTGCTTTTTTTCACCACTGAAGATTGAGGCAGACACGGACATCTATCTCACCCAGCTTCTTTCCTAATACCGGATGAACCACATCCGGTGCAATCTCCACCAAAGGTTTCATCACAAATTCACGCTGGAGCATGAGGGGATGGGGAAGAACCAATTCAGAGGTATGCATCACCACCTTATTATATAATAGGAGGTCTATATCGATGACACGGTCGTGGTAAACGCCTTGTTCGGATTTTTGCGTCCTGCCCATGGAACGTTCTATTTCTTGTGTCCTGTGCAAGACTTCTTGTGGCGACAAAGTGGTCTCCACCCTTACCGCCGCATTCAAAAAGCTATTTTCTGAATCAAATCCCCACGGAGCGGTCTCATAAATAGAAGATAGGGAAACCACGTTCCCTATCTTCTCTTCTATCTGGTGTACGGCAGTATGCAGATTCGCCGTTTTATCTCCTAAGTTGGTGCCCAATCCTAAATAAACGATTGCCATTCCCCCAAATTATTTATTCAAAATCAGCATGGCATCTCCGTATGTACCGAAACGGTAATTTTCTTTCAACGCCACATCGTAGGCATCCATCACCAGTTCGTATCCGCCATACGAACATACCAACATCAACATGGTAGAAAGCGGCATGTGGAAGTTGGTCACCATGGCATCGGGCAACACGAAATCGTATGGCGGGAAAATAAATTTATTCGTCCAGCCTTCGTATTCTTTCAAGCGGCCGTCGGTTCCTGTAGCTGTCTCTACGGCACGAGCCACACTGGTTCCTACTACGCACACTTTATGCCCGCTCTCCTTTGCACCATTCACGATGCGGCACGCTTCGGCATTGATGAACATCTGTTCCGAATCCATCTTATGTTTGGTGAGGTCTTCCACGTCGATGTCACGGAAACATCCCAATCCGCAATGCATGGTCAAGAAGGCCAGATTGATTCCCTTTATCTCCATGCGTTTCATCAGCTCACGGCTAAAGTGAAGCCCGGCGGCAGGCACGGTAACCGCGCCTTCGTTTTTGGCAAAAATAGTCTGAAAGCGTTCTGTATCTTCCGGTTCCGCCGGGCGACGGATAAAAGGAGGAAGAGGCGGTTCTCCCAACGCATACAATGCTTTCTTAAATTCATCGTGCGGGCCATCGTAAAGGAAGCGGAGCGTACGTCCGCGCGAAGTGGTGTTGTCTATCACCTCGGCTACCATCGAGTCGTCGTCGCCAAAGTACAATTTATTACCGATACGTATCTTACGTGCCGGGTCTACCAGCACGTCCCATAAACGCAATTCTTCATTCAACTCGCGCAACAAGAACACCTCGATACGCGCTCCGGTTTTCTCTTTATTTCCGAACAGACGGGCGGGAAACACTTTTGTATCATTGAAGAGGAACGCGTCCCCATCGTCAAAATAATTCAAAATATCCTTGAATGCCACGTGCTCGATTGCACCGGTAGACTTATGCACTACCATCAAGCGGGACTCATCTCTGTACTTCACCGGATGCAAGGCAATCTTCTCTTCCGGCAGCTTGAATTTAAATTGTGACAGTTTCATCTTCTTATCCTTTCCTTTATTCGATTATTACATCCAGTGACCAATTCGTAGTCAACTGATCACCTCTTCTTCTATCTCCTGCTGGCCCAGCCAGTCTTCAAAATCTTCTACTTTCATGCAGCGGTCCAAAGTCACTTCGCCCACCCTGGTACGGATAAGCCCGGTGAGATGCGCTCCACTATGCAAGGCTTCGCCGATGTCGCGCGCCAGGGCACGAATATAAGTCCCTTTGCTACACACCACGCGTATCTTTATCTCGGGCAAGTTGTACGCCAATAGTTCTATTTCGTCTATAACCAACGTTTTAGGCCTCAACTGCACTTCATCACCTTTGCGCGCAAGCTCGTACGCCCGTTTTCCGTCTACTTTGCAAGCAGAAAAAACAGGAGGAACCTGCTCGATAGTACCGACAAACCGTTGCAATGTCTCCTCTACCAATTCACGTGTGATATGCCCGGTAGGAAACGTGGCGTCGATTTCCTTTTCCAAATCATACGACGGAGTAGTAGCCCCTAATTGCAAGGTGGCAATGTATTCTTTCGTGTGATACTGGAATTCTTCGATACGCTTTGTCGCCTTTCCGGTACACACAATCATCACTCCCGTAGCCAGCGGATCGAGCGTCCCGGCGTGTCCCACCTTAATCTTCTTCACGCCCAACCTGCGGCTGATATGGTATCTCACTTTATTGACAAGCGCAAACGATGTCCATCGGTACGGCTTGTCAAAATACAACACTTCTCCTTTCTTAAAGTTCATCAAGCCAGTTCTAAATTATACCCCAAAGCGGTCATCACCAAAATCACGCCCCCTACAATGATGCGGTACCATCCGAAAGCGGCAAACCCGTATTTCGTCACGAAGCTGATAAAAAACTTGATGGCCAGCATAGCAACAATGAAAGCCACCACATTGCCTACTACCAACGCTTCCATATTTGCCGTAATGATTTCCGTCCCGCCATCCATAAAAAGCTTCGCCATCTTATACACCGTAGCCGCGAACATGGTAGGCACAGCCAGGAAGAACGAAAACTCTGCGGCAGCTTTGCGGGTAAGCTTCTGAGCCATACCGCCTACAATAGTCGCCATGGAACGTGACACTCCCGGAATCATCGAAATACACTGAAACAAACCGATGACAAAAGCGCGCTTCTCTGTCATTTCAGTCTTTTCGCTTCCGTTTCCGAAAATCTTATCGCAAAACAACATGAATACGCCTCCCACTATCAGCATGACCGCTACTACCGTAACGCTTTCCAGCATCGCATCAATCATATCGCTGAACAACAGTCCGAGCACCGCGGCAGGAATGAACGCAACCAGCAATTTCCAATAAAAGTCATACGTATGCAAAAAACGTTTCCATGCCGGTGCACCTTCGGGGGCAGGCGTATGGTTCAGGCGGAAAAAACGTTTCCAGTACAAACACACTACCGACAGGATGGCGCCAAACTGAATGATGAACGTAAACGCCTTTACAAACTCGGTACTTTCCACTCCCAACACGTTTTGCGCAATAATCATGTGGCCTGTAGAGGAAACAGGCAAAAACTCGGTCAGTCCTTCGACAATCGCTATGACGATTGTCTGCAATAAATTCAAATCTCCTTCCATCAGTTATTTTCGTTTTGAGTTTCTTCCGCACCATCTTTGGGCTTGCGGAGTATGCCATATATCATAAAAACAAATCCCAAGAAACAAACAACCGGTGCCACCTTGATACGGCGCACACTAAAAATGTCTGGTTCGAAAACCGTTTCGGTGGAACCAGGTCCCGACATCAGCAAAAAGCCAATGATAATCACGACCATACCCGCCGCCAGCAGCAGATAATTGGTCTTGTCAAAAGCAAAGTTCTTTTTATCCATTCCGTTTCTATTTTTCAAGATTTAGTTATAATACAACTCATTTGTTTTCATCCGCAAATAACGGTTGATAGACACCAAGGCACAAAGCGTCGTTATCACCACACCAAACAAAAACACGACTCCCATCACGGTTATCATCACTTCGGGCGTCACTATCGCCAATAAATCAGGCTCGTAACGCACCAAGGCGTACGCTATCACCGCCAGAACCGTATCGGCCATTATACCTGCCAGAATGCCTACCCACGCATTCCGCTTCAGGAAAGGACGACGGATAAACGCCCAACTCGCCCCTACCAGTTTCATGGTATTTATCAGGAAACGCTGGGAATAAATAGTCAAGCGGATGGTGTTGTTTATCAAGGCAAACGAAATCAGTGCCAGCAAAGCGGCAATCCCCAGCAATATCAAACTGATTTTACGGATATTCCGGTTGACGGCATCCAACAAGTCTTGCGGATAATTAATCTCGATAACCTCTTTGTTCGATAATATCTCATCCTTTATCCAAGCCACACTGTCCGAATTGGCATAATCGGCATTCAGCCGCACCTCTATCGAAGCGGTAAACGGATTATAGCCTAAGAATTCCGCAGGGTCGGTGCCCATCGCTTCCGATTGCTCGGCAAGAGCCTGTTTCTTCGAAATGTAATCGGTATGCTTCACGTAGGGTTTGGCGTTCAGCTCTTTTTGGAAACGCAGGATGTCGGTTTCTTTCATGTCATCGCTCACCAATACCGAAAAAGCGATATTCTCGCGCACGTATACAGAAAGATTGTTCGCCGCCAATACGAAAAACACGACCGCGCCCAGCAACAGCAACACCAGCATGGTGCTGATACTTGCCGTAATGAACTGCATGTCAATCCATGCCCCCGACCTTCTGCTCATGCCTTCACTTTTTTCTGAAACACATAAATCATCGAACTGCTCCGTTCTTTCTTCACCGCCGAAGCCAGCCCTGCCTCTATCCCGCTAAACATTCCTTTCACGAAAGGCAAACCGCTGTTCCGGTATCTTTCCGAAAGCATCGACACATAAAACGCATCAAACGGCATCGGATGCCGCTCTACCAACGTGAACCCGTGTTTGGCTCCAAACTGCTGCATCACCGCCGGAGCGAAATGCCACAAATGACGAGGCACATCGTATGCCGCCCACCTTTCTTTATAGTAACGCGCGTCGAACGATGTAGGGTTAGGTACAGCCACCACTAAAATGCCCCGTTCATCCAATAAGGAATAAAGCCGTTCCCACGTCTCGTTCAGATGCTGCAAATGCTCCATCACATGCCACAACGTCACCACGTCAAACGATTTCTCCTCATATCCGCCCAAAGCTTCCGGCGCATCTACTTCCAGCCCGAAACGCTCACGCGCGAAAGCCCTTGCCTGCGGACTTTTCTCGATGGCGGATATCCTCCAGCCGCGCTGGCTCATGAAGTGAGGGAAATACCCTGTACCCGTACCGATATCCAACAAGCGTCCCCGGCTCAGCCCGCAACATCTTTTTATCAGATGAGCCTTGCGCCGGAGCATGTATTGCCTTACGTAGTGATACAACCGGTTGGCAAGCCCTTTGCGCGTATCGGTATGCGAAATGTAATCGGGCGACTCGTAATAGCGTCCTATCTCGCTTTCATCGGGCACGTCTTGCGTAAAAAGGAATCCGCACGACATACACCGGCAAATGTCGAACGGTTCATTTGTGGCGTAATGGTCGGTGCAGGTCATCACCTTCTCGAAACGTTTGTTCCCGCAAAGCGGACATGTATCTATGTGCAACTTGTTCACTCTATTCCCTAATTTGGTGCAAATTAACAAATAAATCAGTTAGGAATCCCGTTTCGTTAAGCTTCTTTAAGGATATTGGCAAGAAATAGCGATTGGCAAGCCGCTAAACCTGCCTGACCGCTCTATTTGCCCCGCCAACGGATATATACTTCGGGAGCGGTTTCACATATACTGAAACTGCCAACGAAGATATATTCATCGGCAAAGTCAGTATATATTCATCGGCGGATGCAATTAATTGGGCAATTATGACTATTTTTGTACCCGAAATCATCAAGAGAGAAAACGTATGAAACCATATCTATATCTTTTATTCGCCCTGCTGCTTACGGCGTGCGGAAGCAAGCCGAAGGCCGAAGATAAAAAGCCGGCCATTACCGTCAGCATCGAACCTTTACGGCATTTTGCCGAAGCCATTGCGGGCGACCGCTTCCGCATAGTCAGCCTGGTGCCCGAAGGAAGCAGCCCCGAAACCTATGACCCTACCCCGCAACAGATGGTCGCGTTAAACCAAAGCCGTGCCTTCTTGCGGGCGGGATACATCGGATATGAGCTTACCTGGACAGACAAATTGAAGCAAAACGCCCCCGACGTGCCTTTCTTCAACCTTTCGGAAGGCATCACGCTGATAAACGAAACCAAAGAGGAAGCCCATGCACACCACGGCGGCGTAGAACCGCACACGTGGAACTCCGTGCGCAATGCATATACCATCTCCGCCAATATCTGCCAGGCTCTGTGCCAAATCGACCCGGAACACAAAGAAGAATACATGACACGTTTTACCCGGCTCGGCACTTCGCTCAAGCAAACCGACGAAAAAATCCTTGCTTGCCTGGAGAAAGGCGAAAAAAGTTTCCTGATTTACCATCCTGCCCTTTCGTA
>ULRH01037761.1_pt1 | contig 43305 bp, 32 predicted proteins | sample 1955271 | NCBI WGS metagenome assembly ULRH01 (sample SAMEA4835677, study PRJEB28245) | human gut metagenome | biome: gut microbiome; material: fecal sample | place: Denmark | collected 2008 | reverse complement strand
TGCGTCCGAGGTAGGCCTTCATCGCCACCTCGTTGCCCGGGCCGTACTGCGAGAGCCAGTCGACGAGGTTCTTGTCGCTCTCGAAGAACTTCGTGTTGTCCAGGGGCAGGTAGGCCGTGGTGATGGTGACGCCCCACTTGTAGGTGCCGCCATCCGGCTCGCGGTTGCCGTTGATGATCTCGAAGAGGGCCGTCATGGCCTTGGGGTTGTGGGAGATGAAGACCACCTTCTGTCCCTTCTCGATGTTGAAGCTGACGTGGTCGAAGAGGACCGTGCCGTCGGTATCGACCGCCTTGAGGTCCTCGACCATGAGAATCTGGTTGCCCGGCTCGCGCTCCATCTGGAAGATGATGCCCGGATACTTGCGGCTGGAGGGACGGATCTCCTCGACGTTGAGCTTCTCGAGCATTTTTTTGCGCGAGGTGGTCTGCTTGCTCTTGGCCACGTTGGCCGAGAATCGGCGGATAAACTCCTCCAGCTGCTTGCGCTTCTCGTCGGCCTTCATGCGCTGGTTCTGCTGCTGGCGCAGGGCGAGCTGGCTCGACTCGTACCAGAAGGAGTAGTTGCCGGCGAAGACCGTCACCTTGCCAAAGTCGATGTCGATGGTCTGGGTGCTCACGGCGTCGAGGAAGTGGCGGTCGTGGCTGACGACGAGGACGGTCTGATTCTCGTCGATCTCGCCCAGGTAGTCCTCCAGCCACTCCACGGTCTCGAGGTCGAGGTCGTTGGTGGGCTCGTCGAGCAGCAGGTTGTCGGGCTTGCCGAAGAGGGCCTTGGCGAGCATCACGCGCACCTTCTCGTTGTTGCTGAGCTCGCCCGTCAGCTTCTCGTGCAGGCCCTCGGCGATACCCAGGTGCTGCAGCAGCTGGGCAGCCTCGCTCTCGGCCTCCCAGCCGTTCATCTCGGCAAACTTCAGCTCCAGGTCGGCAGCACGGTTGCCGTCCTCCTCCGTCATCTCGGGCTTGGCATAGAGGGCCTCGCGCTCCTTCATGTTCTCCCAGAGCGGGGCGTGGCCCATGAGGACCGTGTCGAGCACGCGATAGGCGTCATACTTGAAGTGGTCCTGCTCCAGGACCGACAGGCGCTCGCCAGGACCCAGCTCCACGGTACCCTTGTTGGGCTCCAGGTCGCCGGAGATGGCGCGAAGAAGGGTGGACTTGCCGGCTCCGTTGGCGCCAATGACGCCATAGATGTTGCCGCGCGTGAACTTGATGTTTACGTCTTTGTAAAGTACTCGCTTGCCAAACTGGATGGCAAGATTGTTGAGCGTTATCATATTATGTCTTAAACCTTATTTTGTTCTTTCTCTGAATCTTCGTTTGCTACAAGGGTGCAAAGTTACGCAATTTTCTTGATATGACCAAGTTGGCCCGCGCGAAAAGGCTCCTTAGACCATGAAGTCCATGTAGTTGTCGGGGGTGACGACATGGAAGGCCGTCTCAGGATAGGTTGTGGCGAAGGCCGATGGCATCTTGGCTTTCGTCTTGCCGTTCCATTTCATCTCGAAGGCCGTGAGCCTGCCGTCACACTCCTCGACGAGGTCTATCTCGTTTTGCGTGTGCGTGCGCCAAAAATACAGTTTCGCGTAGTCTGCCGCATAGCTATGGAGCTTGCGTCGCTCGCTGATGATGAAGTTTTCCCAAAGCATCCCCATGTCCAGTCGCATCTCGGGACTGGAGAAGTTGGCTATCACGGCATTGCGGATGCCGTTGTCCCAGAAATAGACCTTTTTCCCCTTCTTGATTTCGTTTCTCAGATTTCTGCTGTAGGAGTCCACGCGGAAGACGACGTAGCACTTCTCGAGCAGTCCGATATAGTTTTCTACCGTCGCCTTGTCGATGCCCAGCAGGTTGGACAACTCGTTGTAGGACACTTCGCTCCCCACCTGCAAGGCCAGGGCCCGCAGCAACTTCTGGAGTATTTCCGGTTTCTTCACCCCTTTGTACATCAGAAGGTCCTTGTAGAGGTAAGAGTCGGCGAGCGACATGAGGCGGCGCTTGGCGTCGGCAGGATGAGTCACCACCTCGGGATAGAGCCCATAGACGAGCCGCTGGTTGAGCAGCCGGGCCTCCTCGCGGGCGGAGGTGTGGCCGACCAGTTCGCCCACGCTCAGGGGAAAGAGCTCGTAGTTGATGCATCGGCCCGTGGCAGGCTCGTAGATGCCTTCGGCCAATTCCAGCGACGACGATCCCGTGACGATCACTTGTGGCTTCTCCATCCTCAGGTCCACCATCATCTTGATGGTCAGTCCGATATTGGCCACCCGTTGTGCCTCGTCGATCACCACGAGTTCGTATCCTGCTATCAGGTTCTGCAGTTCTGTGGAGGTCTTGTTCTCCAGGTTCATGCGGTCATCGACGTTGTCGCAGTTGAGCGCCAGCACGCGTCCAGAATCCTTGGCAACAGCCTCCACCAGGGTGGTCTTGCCCACTTGGCGCGCCCCGATCAGGACTATGGCCTTGCGACTATCGAAGTCGTCTCTGATGTTGCTTTCTATCTCTCTATTTATCATTATCTTGCGATCCTTTTGGTCATGCTGCAAAGGTACAATTATTTTTCCAATTCCCCAAATTTACTATGAATTTGGGGAATGTAATCGCCAATTTTATATATAATTTGGGGATTGTAATCGCCAATTTCACTATGAATTTGGGGATTTTGCTCGTTTAGAGGACCGAAAAACGTGGCTGAATGCTTGGAAATATCATGGATGTTAGTTCTACGTGGACACATGGGAAAACAACTCGATCAACCTTTACAACAAGTAACAACGCTCGGTAAATCATGAGCAGAACTGAGCTTGTTCAAGTTATGCCATGATGAGAAAGGATACCATGATATGGAACCGTTTCGCCAGGACAGCAAGGATGCACGCTCAAGGCGAAGCGTTGTATTTTGTTGTTTACCTTGCAGCAAGATTGTAAACACGCGTAGCGTGTAGGTTGTACATTGTTGTAAAGGTTGTATTTGTTGTTTTCCCTCTTGCCCTGACGTTATTGTCTTGATGATTTGCCCAGCCGATTTGTCCCAAGAAGTTGTGTTCCCTCAAGCGTCAGGGAGTTTGTATTCTGTTGATGACCCAGGCGAAGCCTTTGGCCGTTCGCAGGCCGTTGTCCTGGAAGTGGTTGCCCTCGTTCCATTCGAGCGTGGAGGGAGTGGAGGAGGCGATCAGGAGGTTGTGTTGGCGACGGATGCATTGGCTGACGGTCGTCATGATGGGGGTGCGGGATCGGTCCTCGCGGTCGCCCAGGCTGAGGTAGAAGGCTGCGGACAAGGGAGTGTGGAGGGCCGCATAGTCGAGCCATTTGGGATACCAGATGGAGGGGGAGGCCGCCACGATACCGTCAAAGGGATGCTGGTAGCCCGCCCAAAGCGCGAAGAGGCCCGCCAGGGAGTAGCCCCCGAGGATCGTGCGGCAGTCGGGAGAGGAGACGAGGCCCGAGGAGCGCAGATGGTCGATGATATCAAGGATAGACTGGAGCGTGACCGGAGCCCCATGGCCGAAGGGGCGCTTGCCGAAGACGGGAGGAGCGTCCCATGGCGGCAGCTCGTCGAACCAACGGGCGATATGGACGGCCACAAGGACGAAGCGCGCTCCCGTGGCTTGGGTGATGGCCTCCACCTCCTGGTCCATCTCCCTGAGGTCGTTGGCGTCGGCAGGTTGGATCAGCAGAAAGGCGGGCTGCTCCTGGACGTAGATCGTGCAGGTGTGGCCATCTATCTCTCGTGTCGTCTTCTGATGGAGCGGCAGGGAGGAAGCCCGTTCGGAATCTTCGGCAGTTTGGTTCATGAAAAGAAAAAATGAGTCATGATCTAAAAAAGCCCGGGCCATGACGGGAAAGACAGCCACATGAGAAACCGGCTCGTGATCGGGACGCTTGCCACATGGCCTCGGGACGAGGACGGCTACTGGTAGTCGATATATTCCCCCTCGTTGTCCTTGATGACCTTCTTGGCGCGTTGCTCCTCGCTTCGGGAGTCGACGATCGTGTTGCCGTCGGCTTGGCGCGAGGTGCGGGCCGAGGACTGCTGGTCCTGAAAGCCCTGCTGGCCCTGGAAGTCGTTGTCCTCGGGCTGGAACCTGCGTACCACGCGATGCAGCTGCTTGTAGAACTTGTAGGCTATCAGGGCGATGGCCGCCAAGGCGAGGACGAAGAGTAGGAATATGAATTTGATGAAAATCATAATGTGCGGATGGAGTTAATGATTCTGTGGCGCAGGCTTCTTGGCCACCATGGCCGAGAGCAGCACATACCAGGCGATGATGACGGCGATGCCCGAGATGCGCAGCAGGGCGAGGATGGGGATGCAGGAGAGGACGAAGAGATACTTCACCTCGTTGCCCTTCCAGCCCCATTGCTTGAACTTGAGGGCAAACATCGGTATCTCGCTCACGAGCAGGTAGCTGCTTACCAGCACGCCCACGACCATGGCCACGGCCCAAAGGGGCGAGGACTCGAAATGGGGAGCCACACCCACCATCAACGAGCCCCAGAAGAGCGCGTTGGCCGGGGTGGGCAGTCCGATGAAGCCCAGGGACTGGCGCTCGTCGAGATTGAACTTGGCCAGGCGAAGGGCCGAGAAGGCCGCCATGACGAAGGCCACGAAGGGCAGCACCTCGCGCAGGGGCTCCAGGGCCGAGGGATAGGCCACCACGCCCAGTTCGGCAAAGAGCATGGCCGAGGGAGCCAGTCCGAAGGTGATGTCGTCGGCCAGCGAGTCGAGTTCCTTGCCGATAGGCGAACTGACATGGAGCAGGCGGGCCGTCATGCCGTCGAAGAAATCGAAGACAGCTCCTATGACCATCCACGCCAGGGCCCATTCGAAGTCGTGGCGGAAGGCAAAATAGGTAGCGATGCAACCCGAGATGAGGTTGCAGCAGGTGATGCTGTTGGGGATATGTTTCTTGATCATAAGCAATAAAGCTTCATCATATCATTTAGCTCATATAGCAGAAAAAATCCTACTCCTATTCTTATTAGGAGAAAAGTTTTATCCTACTCCTATTTCTATGGCAGGAAAGTTTTTTCCAATCCTATAGCAGGATGGCTTCGTCCTATTTCCTATAGCAGGAAGGCTTCGTCCTAAGCCAATCGCCTCAGGCATCTGAAGGCCAGACGCCAAGGGAGGGCTGCCCTAGGGGTGGGGGAGAGGACTACGCTTTCTCCACAGATTACGCTTTCTCCACGGGATTACGTTTTCTCTACGGACTACGCTTTCTCCACGGGCTTGAGGCGCGCGATGACGGTCTGGTCGCCCGTAGTCGCCTGTCCCATCTTCACACAGACCTCGGAGTCGATAGGCAGATAGACGTCCACGCGGCTGCCGAGCTTGATGAAGCCCAGGTGCTCGTCGATGTAGCAGTCCTCGCCATCCTTGGCGTATGTGACGATACGACGCGCCACGGCACCCGCGATCTGGCGGCAGAGCACGTCGCGGCCGTCGGGGATGGTGATCATCACGTCGGCATGCTCGTTCTCCTCGCTGGCCTTGGGGAGCCAAGCCTTGTGGAAGTTGCCATTAAAGTGCTTGACAAACTTCACCACGCCGTCCACGGGAAACCAGTTGGCGTGGACGTTGAAGAGGCTCATAAAGATGCTGATCATCAGGCGGCGGTCGTGGAAGTACTCATTCTCCTCCACCTCCTCGATGACGACGATCTTGCCGTCGGCAGGCGCCACCACGATATGCTCCGTGTCCTCGATGTTGAGGTAGCGGATCGGGCAGCGATAGAAGTTGAGCACGATACAATAGACGGGGACCATGATGACGAGGAACGCCCAGAAAGGAATCTTGGTCGTCAGGGCAAACCACAGAATGGCGGCCACCAGGGCAATGCCGATTCCACCATACAACAACTGGTCCGTGCCCTCACGATGAAGACGGATTTTCTTGAGTTTCTTTATTCTCTTTCCCATGTCGGAAGGTTTACATTTTCATGAATAATGTGCAAAGTTATATACTTTTTGTCAGTTATACAAATTAACACTTCAACTTTTCGGCCCAAGAGGCCGTGATTCCATTTTTTTTATCTACATTTGCACGTGAAATACGAAAACTGATGGAAGACTTCATACATTTGCACGTCCATACGCACTACTCCATCCTTGACGGCCAGTCGAAGGTAGCCAACCTCGTGAAGAAGGCCGTCGGGGACGGCATGAGGGGCATGGCCATCACCGACCATGGCGTGATGTATGGCGTGAAGGAGCTGGCCGACTGCTGCGCCAAGGTCAACAAGGAGCGCAAGGCGGAGGGCCTCGAACCCTTCAAGCCCATCTTCGGATGTGAGATGTATGTCGCACGACGCACCAAGGAGGACAAGGACAAGGCCATGGGAGACAATAGTGGCTACCACCTCGTCGTCCTGGCCAAAAACTACAAGGGATACAAAAACCTTATTAAATTGGTATCGCGCGCGTGGGTGGACGGCTACTACTACAAGCCGCGCACGGACCGGGCCGACCTGGAGCGCTACCACGAGGGACTGATCGTCTGCTCGGCCTGTATCGCGGGCGAGGTGCCACGCAAGATCCTCGACGGAGACCTGGAGGGCGCGAGAGAGGCCGCACAATGGTATCACGACCTCTTCGGCGACGACTACTATCTGGAGCTCCAGCGCCACGAGGTGAAGGACCCCTCGGTCGTGGCCAACCGCGAGACCTTCCCCCTGCAGCAACGCGCCAACCGCGAACTCATACGGCTGGCCAAGGAACTGGGCATCAAGCTCGTCTGCACCAACGACTGTCACTTCGAAAACCGCGAGACGGCCGAGGCCCACGACCACCTGCTCTGTCTCTCCACTCAGGAGGACCTCGACGACCCCAACCGCATGCGCTACTCGAAGCAGGAGTGGTTTAAGACGCGGGAGGAGATGAACGAGGTCTTTGCCGACGTGCCCGAGGCCCTCGCCAACACGATCGAGGTGCTCGACAAGGTGGAGATCTACGACATCGACCACGGGCCCATCATGCCCTTCTTCCCCATCCCCGAGGAATTCGGAACGGAGGAGGAGTGGCGACAGAAATATTCCGAGCAGGACCTCTACAACGAGTTCACCTCCGACGAAAAGGGACAGAACCAGCTCTCGCCCGAGGAGGGACAGAAGGTCATCGACCGACTCGGAGGCTACGACAAGATCTACCGCATCAAGTTTGAGGCCGACTACCTGGCGAAGCTGGCCTACGAGGGCGCCCGCCGCCTCTATGGCGACCCCCTGGAGGAGCGCGTCTGCGAGCATATCAACTTCGAGCTCCACGTGATGAAGACGATGGGTTTCCCGGGCTACTTCCTCATCGTCCAGGACTTCATCAATGCGGCCCGTACCGAACTGGGCGTGATGGTGGGGCCGGGACGTGGATCGGCGGCAGGATCCGTGGTGGCCTACTGTCTGGGCATCACCCAGATAGACCCTCTGAAATACGACCTCCTGTTTGAGCGATTCCTCAACCCCGACCGCGTCAACCTGCCTGATATCGATACCGACTTCGACGACGACGGCCGCGGAAGAGTCCTGAGATGGGTGATGGACAAGTATGGCGAGGACAACTGCGCCCATATCATCACCTATGCCACCATGGCCACGAAAAACTCCCTCAAGGACGTGGCCCGCGTGGAGAAGTTGCCCCTGGAGCGCTCCAACGCCCTCTGCAAGGCCATCCCCGACCGACTGCCCGACGGGATGAAGATGAACCTCGCCAACGCCATCAAGTGTACGCCCGAGCTCCAGGATGCCGAGGTCAGCGAGGACCCGCGCGAGCGCAACACCATCAAGTATGCGAAGATGCTGGAGGGTACCGTCCGCGGCACGGGCCTCCACGCCTGCGGATTCATCATCTGCCGCGACAGGATCGACGACTGGGTGCCGGTATCGACGGCCACGGACCCCGACTTCCCCGAGATGAAGTGTAACGTCACGCAGTATGACGGCCACGTCATCGAGACCACGGGTCTGATCAAGATGGACTTCCTTGGCCTCAAGACGCTCTCGGAGCTCAAGGAGGCCTGCAAGGTCGTCAAGCAGACCACGGGCCACGTCATCGACCTGGAGAAAATACCTATCGACGACGAACTCACCTACCAGCTCTACCAGCAGGGACGCACCATCGGCACGTTCCAGTTTGAGTCGGCAGGCATGCAGAAATACTTGCGCGAGCTGAAGCCCACGGTCTTCGAGGACCTCATCGCCATGAACGCCCTCTACCGTCCGGGACCGATGGACTACATCCCCTCCTTCATCGCCCGCAAGAACGGACGCGAGAAGATCAGCTACGACATCCCCTGCATGGAGAAGTATCTCAAGGATACCTATGGCATCACGGTCTATCAGGAGCAGGTGATGCTCCTCTCCCGACAGTTGGCCAACTTCACCCGAGGCGAGAGCGACGCCCTCCGCAAGGCCATGGGAAAGAAGAAGAAGGCCATCGTCGACCAGATGAAGCCGAAGTTTATCAAGCAGGGCACGGAGAACGGCCACGACCCGAAGGTGCTGGAGAAGATCTGGGGCGATTGGGAGAAGTTTGCGAGCTACGCTTTCAACAAGTCCCACGCCACGTGCTACTCCTGGGTGGCCTATCAGACGGCCTACGTCAAGGCCCACTACCCGGCCGAGTTTATGGCGGCCCTGATGACGCGGCGATTCAGCCAGATCACGGAGATCACGAAACTCATGGAGGAGTGTAAGGCGCTCAAGATCTCCACCCTCGGCCCGGACGTCAACGAGAGCCAGATCGGCTTTGGTGTCAACAAGAAGGGCGAGATACGCTTCGGACTGAGCGCCATCAAGGGCATGGGCACGCCTGCTGCCGAGGCCATCGTCAGCGAGCGCGAGCAGAACGGTCCCTACAAGGACATCTTCGACTTTGCCGAGCGCGTCAACCTGGCCAACGTCAACCGAAAGGCTTTCGAGAGCCTGGCCTATAGTGGCGGCTTCGATGGTTTCGGGGTCATGCGCGAGCAGTTCTTCACCCCCAACGCCAAGGGAGAACTCTTCATCGACCTGCTCGTGCGCTACGGCCAGCGCTACCAGATGGACAAGGCCAATGCCGGACTGAGCCTCTTCGGGAGCGACGACGTGACCGTGGTCCATCCGCCCCTGCCCAAGACGGAAAGATGGGCGGCCATCGAGAAGCTCAACAAGGAGCGCGAGCTCGTGGGCATCTATCTCTCGGCCCATCCGCTCGACGAGTATGCCGTCGTGCTGGAGAACATGTGCAACACCCATTGCTCGGAGATCCATAGGGACGCCGACCTCAAGGCGCTGGAGAAGCGGGGCGAGGTGACGTTTGGCGGCATGGTGACGGCCGTCAACGAGCGATTCTCCCAACGTACGGGACTGCCCTTCGGCATCGTGACGATCGAGGACTTTGCGGGCGTGGGCGAACTGACGCTCTTCGGCCAAGACTGGTTGAGATGGAAGGCGCAGCTGGGACAGGACTTTGCCGTCTTCGTCCAGGCAAAGTGTGTGCAGCGCTTCCGCAATAGCGACGCCCTGGCCTTCCGCGTGGAGAGCGTCTCCCAGCTCTATGACGTCAAGCGCGACCGCCTCAAGAAGATCACGGTCTCGCTACCCATCGACCGCGTGGACGACAAGATGGTGGCGGAGCTCCAGACCATCATCGAGGACCATCCGGGCGACACCACCCTCATGGTCCGCCTGGCCCTGCCCGACCGTACGGCCCTCTCGCTACAGAGCCGGACCAAGACCGTCGATGTGGACCGGAGACTACTGACGGAATTGCAGTCGATGGACTTGGAGTACCACATCAACTGACATTTTGTCATTGGCATGATATTTGTGTATTAACAAACATATTCACCAAATCTAAACGAAAAGAAACAATGGAAGTAGAAATCACAAAGGACAACTTTGAGACTCTGAGAAATGGCGACCTGCCATTGGTAGTAGATCTGTGGGCCACCTGGTGCGGCCCCTGCAAGGCAATCTCTCCGCTTGTGTCAAAACTCGCTGAGGAGTATGACGGCAAGTTGGTCGTCGGCAAGTGCGACGTCGAGCAGAACGAGGACATCACCATGGAGTATGCCGTGCGCAACATCCCGACGCTCCTCTTCTTCAAGGACGGCAAGCTCGTCAACAAGCACGTGGGTGCGCCCAACGAGTCTAAGATGAGAGCCCTCTTCGACAAGCTGCTGTAAGCTGCCAACGTCTATGTCCGGGGCTGTCCCAAGGCCTGCCCTAAAGGGAAAGACGGCAGGATGGCGCGGACCAAAATCATAGGTCTGGTTTTCCCCTTCGGGGAGAGGCCAGGCCTTTTTTCATGCCGATTTCTCTTTATATTCCATAATATAATAGGAAAAAAGTCAGAAAAACCATTAAACTTTCAAGTCAAAGGAAAATAGTCGGCTTTTTATTTTGCCCAATCCTTTTTTTTCACTATTTTTGCATCAAACAATTTTTACGACCAAACAATGAACGACAAGAAGTTAATGAATCGCGCAGCCGACAACATCCGCATCCTGGCTGCCTCGATGGTAGAGAAGGCGAAGTCCGGACACCCTGGAGGTGCGATGGGCGGTGCCGATTTTATCAATGTTTTGTTCTCCGAATTTTTGGTTTACGACCCTGATCAGCCTGCATGGTCCGGTCGAGACCGCTTCTTCCTTGACCCGGGTCACATGTCGCCGATGCTCTATTCGGCCCTGGCCCTTCAGGGAAAATTTACCATTGAAGACATCAAGCAGTTCCGCCAGTGGGGCAGCATCACTCCGGGACACCCCGAGCGCGACATCGAGCACGGAGTGGAGAACTCGTCCGGACCGCTGGGACAGGGACATGCCTTTGCGGCTGGTGCGGCCGTGGCAGAGAAGTTTCTTGAGGCTCGCCTCGGCCATACGCCCATGCAGCACAAGATATATGCCTACATCAGCGATGGTGGAGTGCAGGAGGAGATCAGCCAGGGCGTGGGCCGCATTGCCGGCACGCTGGGCCTGAACAACCTCATCATGTTCTACGACTCCAACGAAATCCAGCTCTCTACCGAGTGCAACGTCGTCGATACCGAGGACGTGGCCATGAAGTATAAGGCTTGGGGATGGAGCGTCATCGAGATCGACGGCAATGATGCCGACGAGATCCGCAAGGCCCTTACCGTGGCCCAGAAGGAGAATGAGCGTCCGGTCCTCATCATTGGCCATACGGTCATGGCCAAAGGCGCGCTCCAGGCCGACGGATCCAGCTACGAGCACAACGTCAAGACCCATGGTGCACCCCTTGGTGGCGACGCTTTCGCCAACACGATCAAGCACCTGGGTGGCGATCCCGAGAATTCTTTCGTCATCTTCCCCGAGGTAGAGAAGCTCTATAGCGATCGTCGTGAGGAGTTGCGCAAGATCGTGGCCAAGCGCCATGAGGAGGAGCGCAAATGGGCCGAGGAGCATGCCGACAAGGCTGCCCTGCTCAAGGAGTGGTTCTCAGGCAAGGCTCCCGAGGTCGATTGGAGCGGACTGGAGCAGAAGCGCGATTCCGCCACCCGTGCAGCTTCCTCAGCTTGCCTCTCAGTACTGGCCGAGCAGGTGCCCAACATGATCTGCGCCTCTGCCGACCTGAGCAACTCCGACAAGACGGACGGCTTCCTCAAGAAGACCCACAACATCGTGCGTGGCGACTTTAGCGGCGCCTTCTTCCAGGCAGGTGTCTCCGAGCTGACGATGGCCTGCATGTGTATCGGTATGATGCTCCATGGTGGCGTCATCACGGCCATGGGTACGTTCTTCGTCTTCTCAGACTATATGAAACCGGCTCTCCGCATGGCTGCCTTGATGCGTACGCCTGTGAAGTTCATCTATAGCCACGACGCCTTCCGCGTGGGCGAGGACGGACCGACCCACCAGCCCGTGGAGCACGAGGCTCAGCTGCGCCTCATGGAGAAGTTGCAGAACCACATGGGCGAGGACTCCCTGCGCGTCTTCCGTGCTGCCGATGCCGACGAGATGACGGTCTGCTGGCAGATGGCCATGGAGAACATGGACACGCCGACGGCCCTGATCCTCTCTCGCCAGAACATCAAGAGCCTCCCCGAGGGAAACGACTATCAGAAGGCCCGCAAGGGTGCCTATGTCGTGGCTGGATCCGACGAGCAGTATGACATCATCCTGCTGGCCAGCGGATCAGAGGTCTCCACGCTCGTCGAGGGTGCCGAGTTGCTCCGCAAGGATGGCGTTCGTTGCCGCGTCGTGAGCGTCCCGTCTGAGGGTCTCTTCCGTCGTCAGCCGGTCGGCTATCAGCTGCTCGTCCTGCCGTCTGAGGCCAAGGTCTTCGGAATGACCGCAGGTCTGCCCGTCACCCTCCAGGGTCTCGTCGGCTGCCACGGTCGTGTCTTCGGCATGAACTCCTTCGGCTTCTCAGCTCCCTACAAGGTGCTCGACGAGAAGCTCGGTTTCACGCCCGAGAATGTTTACAAGCAAGTAAAAGAGTTTTTAGCATAATATTCTATCACCTAAGCAGGCTCCGCCAAAGCGCCAGACAGGGCACCAGGCGGGGTCTCTATTAAAACTGAAACGCTTATGGAAATCAAGACAGTAGGTGTTGCTTGCGATCACGCAGGCTATCCGTTGAAGCAGTATGTCATCCAGTATTTGGAGGAGCATAAGTACGCATATAAGGACTTTGGATGCAACAGCGACCTTAGTTGCGACTATCCTGACTATGCCCACCCCCTGGCTGAAGCCGTCGAGAGTGGCGAGGTCTATCCGGGCATCGCTATCTGTGGTAGCGGAGAGGGCATGGCCATCACGCTCAACAAGCACCAGGGTGTGCGCGCGGGATTGGCTTGGAACAAGGATGTGGCCGAGCTGATTCGCCAGCACAACGATGCCAACGTGCTCGTATTGCCGGGTCGATTCATCGACAACAATACGGCAGGCAAGATCATGGATGCTTTCTTCAAGGCCAACTTTGAGGGCGGTCGCCATGAGCGCAGGGTGAACAAGATTCCTGTAGAGGCAAAGTAAGGGGGCTCCCCTGCCTTCATAGCCAACAACACAACGGCACGAGTGTCGGCTGATTTCAGTCGGGCGCAAGTGCCGTTTTTTGTGTGGAAACAAGCAAATATTAAAAATAATGAGAAAAACACTTCTTTTCTTCTGCCTTCTCCTGGCGCTTGGCGCACAGGCGCAGGGGGGCGGACATTTCCTGCAGAACGACCAGTATCGGCAGAAGGTGATGCAGGCCTTCGACGCGCGCATGAAACTCATGGGCAAGGATTGCTTCAACGTCAAGGGCCTGGGAGCCAATGGCGTGGAGACCGAGGCTTTGCAGTTTCTCTATGCCTACATGCCGATGGCTGACGAGACGGATTATTCGACCGACTTCTTCCTTGCCAACGTGCGCAAGTCGCTCCAGGCGCGCCAGGAGATGGTATGGGGTAGCCAGGTGCCGGAGCGCGAGTTTCGCCATTTCGTCCTCCCCGTTCGTGTCAACAACGAGAACCTGGACAGCTTCCGTATCGTCTATTATGACGAACTGAAGAACCGCGTCAAGGGGCTGAGCATGAAGGAGGCCATCCTCGAGGTCAACCATTGGTGCCATGAGCATGTGACCTATCAGCCGGCCGACGCCCGCACGTCCGCTCCTATGGCTACCATGCGTACCACCACGGGCCGTTGTGGCGAGGAGAGCACCTTTGCCGTGGCTGCCTTGCGTGCCATCGGCATTCCTGCCCGTCAGGTCTATACGCCTCGTTGGGCCCATACCGATGACAACCATGCGTGGGTGGAGGCTTGGGCCGACGGACAATGGTACTTCCTGGGAGCTTGCGAGCCCGAGGCCGTGCTCAACCTGGGATGGTTCAACGCGCCTGCCTCACGGGCCCTGCTGATGCACACCCGTGCCTTTGGCGACTATGACGGACCGGAGGAGACCGTGCTGCGCACGTCCAACTATACGGAGATCAACCTCATCAGCAATTATGCCAAGGTGAGCCGGGCCGACTTCAAGGTGGTGGACACTCAGGGCAATCCTGTGGCCGACGCCCGTGTGGATTTCAAGATCTACAACTATGCCGAGTTCTTCACGGCCGTGACGAAATATACGGATGTGAAGGGCGCCACCTTCCTGACGGCTGGTCTGGGCGACATGATTGTCTGGGCTTCCAAGAACGGAAAGTATGGCTACAAGAAGGTGACCTTTGGCAAGGACCGCGAGGTGACAATCGCCCTCGACCGCGACAATGATGCGGTTTCGAGTGTGGATATGGCGATTGTGCCGCCCAAGGAGTCGCCCAACGTGCCCGAGGTGTCGGCCGAACAGGCTGCGACCAACAAGGCGCGCTTTGCTGCCGAGGACGAGATACGCCATGAGACCATCCGTCGCACGCATTATCCGAAGGACGGCACGTCGAAGTATGCTCCCTATTTCCTTCGCGCCAAGGGCAACTGGCGTACCATCGAGGCTTTCCTCAACCGACATAGCGACAACGAGGCGCGTGCCCTGAATATCCTCAATACGCTGAGCGACAAGGACCTGCGCGACATCCTGCCGCAGATTCTGGAGGACTGCTTCGCCAACAAGAGCGACCAGGTCAGTCCGCGCGTGGAGGACGAGATGCTGATCACGCCCTTCAAGTGCTTCTTCGAGAACTATTTTGACCGCAAGACGGTCGAGAAGTTCCGTGCCAATCCGATGGAGATCGCCAACTGGATCAAGAAGAACATCCGTCTCAACCCCGATACGAAGGCGTTGCAGATAGCCCAGACGCCAGTAGGTGCCGTGAAGTTCAAGATCACGGACGAGCGCTCGCGCAAGGTGCTCTTCGTCGATATCGCCCGCAGCCTCAATATCGAGGCCAAGCGCGATACGGTCACGGGTGCCTTGATGTATCGCAAGGATGGCAACTGGACGACAGTCGATTTCGAGGCCAAGGGCACGGTCACGCCCCATCAGGGCACGCTCGTGCTGACCTATCAGCCTGCTGCCCATCTGGACAACCCGCTCTACTACAACCACTTCTCCCTGAGTCGACTGGAGAATGGCACGGCCACGCTCCTCAACTACGACGAGGGTGGCGATGGCGGACAGACCAGCTGGATGAACACCTTCAAGGACGGATGTCCCCTGGAGGCGGGTACTTATCTGCTGACCACGGGCACGCGCCTGGCCAACGGTAGCGTCTTGTCTCATAGCGAGTTCTTCGTCATCAAGGAGGGACAGACCACGACCGTACCTCTCATCATGCGCGAGAGCAAGGACGAGGTACAGGTGATCGGTTCGTTCAACTCCGAGAGCAAGTTTGACATGGATGGCAACCAGGTGAGTCTGCTCTCGCAGACGGGTCGTGGCTACTATATCATCGGTCTCATTGGCGTCGGCCAGGAGCCTACCAACCATGCGCTCGTGGACATTGCCAAGGAGGCTGACGCCTTCGACCGTTGGGGCCGTCCGATGGTCCTGCTCTTCGAGAATGCCGAGGAGGCTAAGAAGTTTGACGCTTCGCTCTATGGTCGTCTGCCGAAGAACATCATCTATGGTATCGATACCGATGGTGCCATCCGTCAGCAGATGGTGGAGAACCTGAAATTGTCGAGCAAGACGCAGTTGCCGATCTTCTTCATTGCCGATACGTTCAATCGTGTCGTCTTCTCTTCCCAGGGCTATACGATCGGACTGGGTGAGCAGTTGAAGAACACCTTCAACCGTCTTTGATTCTCCCGAGGGACCACGCGCCTGTGGTCCCGAAAGATAAATAAAAACAAGGGATGGCAGTCTGTCTGTCATCCCTTGTTAGTTATAGGTGCGCTTGTTGCTATAGCCTATGGGCGCAAGTGGTTGCGGAACCAATCGACGACATAGTCTATGACGGGCTGCTGGAACCAATGGTCGTCGCCATGGTCTGCCTTGTCGAGCACGACATACTCCACCTCCGTCCCATTCTCGCAGAGGGCCTCGTAGAGATGGTCGCTCTGTCGTTGCGACACCATGTGGTCGTTGTTGCCGTGCATGATGAGGAAGGGGGGAAGTCCGGGATGGATGTGGCCCAACGGACTGGCGGCACGCGCCTTGTCGGGAATCTCCTCCAAGAGGTGGCCCGGATCGCGGCCATAGACCACGCCATTGACGAGCAGGGCCTCGCTGGCAGCCCGCGAGTCGTGGTAGGCTTGCACCTCGGTAGGGAAGCCCTCGTCGATGGTCTCCAGGTCGGACGGACCGAAGATGGTGCAGCAGGCCTGCACGTCGGAGCTCTCGTTCAGATACTGTCCTTGGTCGAAGCGCGGCTCGTTCATCGTCGTCGCAATCATCGACGACAGGTAGCCGCCAGCACTATTGCCCATCACGCCAAAGCGCGTCTTGTCAATACCAAACTTCTCGGCATTGGCCTTGAGGAAGCGGATGGCTTGCTTGCCGTCTTCCAGGAGGGCAGGGAAGGCGTTGGGGATCGTACGATATTGCACGGCAGCCACGACAAAGCCTGCACGCGCCAGTCCCATGCGACATTCGATAAACTTGCTGTAGTCGCTCGTCGTGAAACCGCCACCAGGGAAATAGACCACACAGGGCTTCGGCTCATTGGTTCGTGGAATGATGAGCGTCATGTGGAGGGAGATCGTTCCCTTCTCGTAGTGTTGCGAGTAGATGATATTATCGATCACTCGCAGGGACGTCCGCGTCACGGGGACATCCATCAGGATCTTCTTGCTTTTACTATTTTGATTGTCCATGTCTTTTCTCGTTATGGGTGTCTTGATTGAAATGCTGGTGCAAAAGTAGAAAGAAAAATGCTAAAAATCACTATAAGCGACCAGGAAATAGCTAAAATCTATGTCAAGTGCTTGTCGGTTTCACCCTAAAGGCGTATATTTGCAGACAGAAAGGTCTTTTGCCAGGAGTGACAGACTGTCAAGGATGGTCGGCATGGCATGGCTTTTGTACGATAGAAAACATACATATTAAATACGAAAATCGAAATGGATTTCAACAATTATTCAAACATTGTGGATGATCGCGCGCGGGAGCTGGAGCGGTCACGTGTCATGCCTTTCCTCATGCGGAAGGTCTATACCTGGATGGCTTTGGCCTTGACCATCACGGCTATCGTCGCCTATGGTATCGGCAACAGTCCGGGCCTCCTGATGAGCCTCTTCGGTTCCAAGATGCCCATGCTGGTGTTGTTTGCAGCCGAGATCGGACTGGTCATCTGGCTGTCGGCCCGCCTCAGCCGCATCTCGATCACCACGGCTACCGTGGGCTTCATCGCCTTCTCCATCCTCAACGGTATGACGATGAGCGCCTTCTTCGCCGTCTATACCACGGCTTCCATAGCCCTGACTTTCTTTGTCTCGGCAGGTATGTTTGGCGCCATGGCCTTGATTGGCTATACGACCAAAAAGGACTTGTCCTCGATAGGTGGTTTCCTGACCATGGCGCTTATCGGCCTGATCATCGCCGGACTGGTCAATATGTTCCTTCGCAGCACGATGTTCGACCTCATCATTAGTGGTCTGGGCGTGATCCTCTTCTGTGGACTGACGGCTTGGGATATGCAATGGATCAAGCGGGCTCTCCTGGAGGCTCCCGATATGGGCGAGGCTTCTCAGAAGATAGCGCTCTTGGGTGCGCTCAACCTCTACCTCGACTTCATCAACCTCTTCCTCTATCTGCTCCGCTTCTTGGGCGACAGACGCAATTGATGTGGTTTTGACGAAGTGAATATTCTTAGATAATTATAGAAGTAAAATACGTATATCGGGGGAATATCTGAAAAGATATTTCCCCTTTTTCGTGCGTTTTCGTCTTCATGTAGCCATTTCTTCCTTGCAAAGCGGTAGCTTTCGTGCCGAGGTAGCTTGCATTTTGTTTGTCGCAGGTTGTGCTATGAAAGGTTGTGTGTGACAAAAGGAAATCTAAAAATATTCTAATAAAATGCTTTTTGAGGGCATAAAACTAGTTGGTGTGAATAAATATTGTAATTTTGCAAATGAAATAGGATAAAGAAGGATTATGAAAGCGAAAACGATACGAATGAAAACCCTCAAGATGCTTATCTCCAGCAAGGAGCTTAGCAGTCAGGAGGAGGTGCTGAAGGCATTGGCCAAGGAGGGCTTTACGATTACGCAGGCTACGTTGAGTCGCGACTTGAAGCAGTTGAAGGTGGCCAAGGCTGCCTCTATGAATGGAAAATACGTCTATGTGTTGCCCAACGAGACGATGTACAAGCGTGTATCTTCGCCTCAGCGTGCTACCGACATGGCGAATAGCAATGGATTTCTTTCGCTCACCTTTAGTGGTCAGCTGGCTGTGATGAAGACGCGTCCGGGCTATGCGAGTGCCGTTGCGTATGACATCGACCAGAAGGAGATCCAGGGTGTCTTAGGATCTATTGCAGGTGACGATACGCTCTTCATCGCCATTGAGGAGGGCTTCGACCGCGAGAAGATCGTCGAGGGACTCTCACAGATCATCCCCAGCATAGGCCGCGTCTCCGTAGTGATACCGGGATACGAAGACGAACTGGGGGAGTAATAAGTCTAGCCCACCATGCTGGTTAAGACCCGCAACTCTGGTCAAGACTCGCAACTCTGGGAGTAAACAGCTAACACCCACGCCTGTGGGTAGAAGTGCAAAGCCGTACCTATTGCCTGGGCAGTAGGTATGGCTTTGCTTTTGTATGCCTACAAAACCCTGCCCGTGCTGGTGCACATAAATAGCTGCTTCGGTTTGTTTAATAATTTCTACATAAACCATGCGATAATCCGACATTTGCCTAAAAATAGTTATCAAATTTGTTTGGTCGTGGCTTTTTTGCTAACTTTGCAGAAAGACAGTTATTGAAAGGATTGAATCGCATGATAAATTTGAAAAAGTCAACATTTCTATATATCTTCTTTGCCATGATGGCTTGCTCCGTGCCCGTCAAGGCGCAGAATCCTGCCACGCAGACCATCACGCTCTCTGATGGTGGTCGCTATACAGGACAAGTGTTGCACGGCAAGCCCAACGGCAAGGGCAAGGCCGTCTATAAGAATGGCGACGTCTATGAGGGAGAGTTTCTCAAGGGCAAGCGCCATGGGCAGGGCACCTACACCTTCACGGATGGAGAGAAATATACGGGCGAATGGTTTCAGGACCACCAGCACGGCATGGGCGACTACTACTTCATGAATGGCAACCGCTATAGCGGACTCTGGTATAAGGACTACCAGTCGGGACAGGGTACGATGTTCTATTACAATGGCGACAAGTACGAGGGCGAATGGGCCGAGGACAAGCGCGCGGGTAAAGGACGCTACACTTTCAAGAACGGGGCCTTCTATGATGGCTACTGGGTCGATGACCGAAAGAATGGCAAGGGTGTCTTCGACTGGGGTGACGGGTCGTCCTATACGGGCGACTGGGTGAACAATCTCAAGGAGGGAAAGGGCACCTACGTCTATGGCGACGGCGAGGAGTATAGCGGACAATGGAAGAACGACCTGCCGGATGGACGTGGTATCTATAAGTTTAAGGATGGCGATATCTACGAGGGCTACTATGTCGAGGGCGAGCGCCACGGCGAGGGCATCATGAGATATAAGAATGGTGATGTCTATACGGGACGCTTCCTGCGTGGTGAGCGTTCGGGCCAGGGTACGATGGCATGGCACAATGGCGATGTCTATGTGGGTCTCTGGGAACAGGGCCACGAGAATGGAGTGGGCAAACTGACCAAGAAGAACAATGATGTCTTCGACGGGGTTTTTGTCAACGGTAAGCTCGATGGCGAGGTGGTCATCCATTATGCCGACGGCACGCGATTCCGTGGTACGTTCCGCAACGGACTGCGCGAGGGAAAAGCCATCGAGGAGGATGCCAAGGGCGTGCGCTTTGAGGGCAGCTACCACGAGGACGAGCGTGATGGATCCTTTGTGGAGCGCGACAAGACTGGTGCCATCACGGCGCAGGGCCGCTATGAGGATGGCAAGAGAATAGAGATGTAAAAAGATTGTATTGACAGGATATGGTGAACAAGAAAAATGTAAATAAAAAAGCGAACCGCAAAAAGGTTCCTGCTGCTGCAAAGGTAGAACCCCAGGTAGTGGAGCACATCGGCATTGTGCGCAACGACCCCTATTTGGAGCCGTATGAGCAGGCGATACGAGGCCGTCACGACCACGCCTTGTGGAAGATAGACCAACTGACGCGCCACGGCAAGCAGACGCTCTCCGACTTTGCGAATGGTTATGAGTATTTCGGTCTGCATAGGACGGATACGGGGTGGGTGTTCAGAGAGTGGGCTCCCCATGCCACGGACATTTATCTCGTCGGCGACTTCAGTTCGTGGAAGGAGCAGGAGACCTACCGATGCCGTCGGATCGAGGGCACGGACAACTGGCAGCTCACGCTTCCTGCCGACGCTTTGACCCACGGACAACTTTATAAGATGCACGTCAAGTGGGATGGTGGAGAAGGCGAGCGCATACCGGCCTGGGCCAACCGCGTGGTGCAGGACGAAAAGACCCATATCTTCTCGGCACAGGTGTGGGCGCCCAAGGCGCCTTACCGTTGGGTGTCGAAGCCGTTGACGCCGCAGACGAAGCCGCTCCTGATCTATGAGTGCCATATCGGGATGGCGCAGGACGAGGAGAAGGTGGGATCCTATAGCGAGTTTCGCCAGCAGGTGCTCCCGCGTATCGTCCGAGATGGCTATAATGCCATACAGATCATGGCCATCCAGGAGCATCCCTACTATGGATCCTTTGGCTATCATGTCAGTTCCTTCTTTGCGCCGAGCAGCCGTTTTGGTACGCCCGAGGAATTGAAGGAACTGATAGACGAGGCGCATAGCCACGGCGTGGCCGTCATCATGGATATTGTCCATTCCCATGCCGTCAAGAACGAGGTGGAGGGACTGGGCAACCTGGCGGGAGATCCCAACCAATATTTCTACCCTGGCGACCGCCACGAGCATCCGGCCTGGGATAGTCTTTGCTTTGACTATGGCAAGGATAATGTCGTCCATTTCCTCCTCTCCAACTGCAAGTACTGGTTGGAGGAGTTCCATTTTGATGGTTTCCGTTTCGATGGCGTCACGTCGATGCTCTATTATAGTCATGGACTGGGAGAGGCTTTCACCAACTATGCAGATTATTTCAACGGCCATCAGGATGACAATGCCATCTGCTATCTGACCTTGGCCAATCGCCTGATCCATGAGGTCAATCCTCATGCCATCACCATTGCCGAAGAAGTGTCGGGCATGCCAGGACTAGCGGCCCGCTTCGAGGATGGTGGATATGGTTTCGACTATCGTATGGCGATGAACATACCCGACTATTGGATCAAGACCATCAAGGAGCGTCGGGATGAGGACTGGAAACCAAGTAGCATCTTCTGGGAGGTCAAAAATCGTCGGTCTGACGAGCGGACGATCTCTTATTGTGAAAGCCATGACCAGGCGTTGGTGGGCGACAAAACGATTATCTTCCGGCTGGTGGATGCCGATATGTACTGGCATTTCCGTATCGGGGATGAGAACGAGGCGGCCCATCGGGGGATTGCCCTGCACAAGATGATCCGACTCGTCACCTTGGGAGCTATCAACGGAGGCTACCTCAATTTTATGGGCAACGAGTTTGGTCATCCCGAGTGGATCGATTTCCCGCGCGAGGGTAACGGATGGAGCCACAAGTATGCGCGCAGGCAATGGAATCTGGTCGATGACAAGACCCTTTGCTATCACTATCTTGGCGATTTCGACCGTCGGATGCTGGAGGTGGTAAAGAGTGAGCCTGCTTTCAACGATACGCCTGTGGAGGAAATGTGGCATAATGACGGCGACCAGGTGCTCGCCTACGAGCGTGGTTCGTTGCTTTTCGTGTTCAATTTCTCTCCCTTACGGTCCTATTCCGACTACGGGCTGTTGGTGCGCGAGGGCTCTTGGCAGGTAGTGCTCAATACGGATGCCAAGGAGTTTGGCGGCAACGGATTAGCCGACGACTCGGTGGAGCATCTGACAAATAGCGACACGCTCTATGCCAAGGATCACAAGGGCTGGCTGAAGCTCTATATCCCTGCGCGTTCGGCCGTGGTCTTGCGTAAAAAGAATGAAGATCATGCGTAAAAAGAATGATGCTCATGCGTAGAAGTTTCGAACAGGTGGTGTGCGCGGTAGTGTTCTGCGTGCTCACCTTTTGCTATCTATACAACTACCAGGCGGATGTCCTCGTCGTCACGCAGTTTCTCGCCTCGGGCGGGCAGACCCACTATGCGCCCTTCCTTGGGGCAGTTATTATCACGTCCGTATTGCTGCTCCTGCAGGTCGTGGTCCAGTTCTTTGCCCGCCTTCGCCGTAGAAGCTATGCCCTCACCTATGCGCCTTCGCTCTTGTTGCTGGCCTGGCTGACGGGCATCCGTTCCGACGTCACGACGCAAGTAGATTTTGGCTCTTGGTGGTTGGCTATTCCTTTCTTGCTTCTCGTCATCGTACCTGCCATCATACAGGCCATGCGCTACCAGCCCTATGAGCCCGACGAGCGTAGGCAGGGCTTTCTCTCACAGCTGCTCTGGATCAACCTGGGCACCCTTGCCCTCATGTTTCTCTTCGTAGGATTCCTGAGCAATAATGACCGAGAGTTTCATAAGCGGGCGCGGATGGAATTTCTGGTTGACCAACGTCGCTATCGTGAGGCGCTCGTGATGGCGCAACGGTTGGAGCGTCCTGATTCCGTATCGTCGATGTTGACAATCTATTCTGTCGCGCGCACGGGCCACCTGACCGATAGCCTCTTTCATTATCGCTTGGTAGGAGAGGGCAAGGTGATGCGTCCGTCGCCACAGGTACACAGTCTGCTCACCCCCGACTCCATACTCAACCGCGTCACCAGCAAGAGCGCCAACTATCAGTTGATGGGCTTTTTGCTCGACCGCGACCTGCCGACTTTCTGCGCCTATCTGCCGCTGTACTACAAGACCAATGAGCCTATGCCGCGTTATTATGCCGAGGCATGGCAGCTCTACCATCAGTTGCGGGCAGGAATGCGTCCCAAGCGCTATGAGAAGGGTTCTTATACCTATTATTATATGCGCGGATGAGTTTGATAGATGGTCGTATGCAGGATGCTTTCCTGCATACGGCTATCAGTCGATAGAGGAGGATGGAAACCCTCCTTTTGGTGGTTTTATGGCGTCTGTCTCTCTATGTTCCGAGTGGTAGGTTAACATCGCCTTTTGATGAATATAACTTCATAGGCCGATGAAGTTAACTTCGTAGGCCGATGAAGTTATATTCGTAGGCTGATGAAGTTATATTCGTAGGCCAATGAAGTTAATATCCTTTTTGGGCCCTATTTTCACCCCTTTTCGCGTAATTCCTTTTTCCTGCCTTCGTCATAGCGTATCTCAAAATTCTTCATCGAAAAGCTTAGCTTTTTTCTGATCTCTTGCCATCAAATATGAGCAGTACTTATTGAGCATATTGGACAGAGGTAGTTCTCCCTTTTGATACCGTTCTGCGTCAAGTGCCAACATTCTTTCACAAACTGTTCTATGGCCTTTGAATAGGGCATTGAGATATGGTATGCCATTCTCTTGGGTAATACACACATCGGTAAAAAATTGTGTGATGTCCTCTGAATCAAAGACAATGGAATAAGTTGGTCGCTTGGCTCCTGGAATGTCTTCTATCAAAATGTTCTTGCTGACAAGATCCTGTATGTCGCGTATGGCAGTATCCTTGGAACACTTAGCCAATGAAGCCCAGGTCTTAGACGTTATCTTTGCCTCATAGCCATCAAGGAAGAGATTTAACATTTGTGTTTGTCGCTCTGTCATAGGAATGGATGCAGCCTTCTGCCAGAAGAAACTCTTATTTAAGATGGTGGTGACAATGGATTCTGCTTCGTCGAGCGCATCAATCATTTTTTTCATATACCATACCAGCCACTCCGTGATCTCACCGTCGCCACGTTGCATGCGTTCCAGAATGTCGTAATAGTGTTTTTTGTCTTTATTGATTTGAGACGAAATATTATAGAAACGCAACTCGCTCTTCTCACCACGTGCCAGAAGCATGTCGGAGAGAATGCGAGCCAATCGACCATTACCATCTTCGAAAGGATGAATGCTTACAAACCAGAAATGAGCTATGGCAGAACGTATAACGCTGCCCACGGTATCTTCGCCATCAAACCAAGCTATAAACCTTTGCATCTCACTCTCTAAAAGGTCGGGAGAAGGGGCTATATAATGTATCTTCTCTCTACCAAATATACCGCTGACTATATGTTCCTCATTTGTTCGGTATTGTCCTATTTCTATTTCACAAGCTTCGCTGAAACCGGTTGGAAAGAATGCTGTTTGCCAAGCGCATAGTTTCTCTTTACTGAGCGGTTGGTCATAGTTCTGTACGGCTTCGAGCATTACGCCCACCACGGAGTCAACATAATGAGAAGGAGCTGTGTATTTCACGTTTTCAATTCCCAGTTTTCGGGCGATAGAAGAACGCACCTGTTCCTCATTAAGACATATGCCCTCAATCTCTGAAGAATACACTACGTCATGTGTCAGATTCTCCGCCATAGCTCTGAGTTTGCTATCAAAGCCGAGCGTGCTCAATCTGCCGTAAAGCAAACCTTGCTTACGACATACAACCTCCTGAAGGATTGATACCTCAGAAGCATCCCAGCGGAAGTTTGTCCAATTATCTCTTTCGTGTATATACATAAGCTACTTATTCTATGTGCGACAATGTGTAGTGTTAAACGTCGCATATTCTGCGGTAAAATTAATAAAAAAATGTCGAACCGCCAAATAAATCAATGAAATACCGCATGTTTTGCGACGTCCCCAGAGGACAACGACAGTCCCATGTCTGAAAAACTTTCCATAGAGTCATTAATGTTTAGTTTGTTTGGGTAGGTATAGTTATTTGTGAGAAATGTATATTATCGTCCCATTGAGGAGCCTCGGCAATGTTAATATCAGGCAAGAGGAAGTCTTCCTTATCTGGGTGTTCAGCCAATATAGCCTCGTCACTAACGGTAAGTCTTGAACGTATTTTTTTGAAGAACTTTACTTCTGCGTACTCTATGCGATTGTCAGCCTCGATGGCTTTGATGGCAAGCGATACGAGTAGCAACTGTTCTGTTTCGTTCAACACCACAGATTTTAGTTCCTTAAGATAAGATTGCAGGAACAATGCGCCCTGCTCATTGATTTCGGCAATCCATGAGTTGATGTACTTCTCCGAATCAATGTCGTGGAAGAGCTTGTCCTTTGCACACAACTCCCTAACCATACCTACTTCTTCCGTGGCAATATCTCCATCGCAAGCTATGCAACAGAAGATGGTTTTCAAGTATAATTCTTCTTTTGTCATAATAGTAATCGTTTAAATGTTAAAACCTATACGAGGCCTATCATTAGGCTTCTTCACATCCTCTCCATTCATCATCTTTCGAATGCGATCGTATTTACGCAACTCGTCAGCACTGAGCGAAGGGCGAGTATTTGAGATGGCTGCTTTTAGAAGCTCCATTGTTATTTTGCTATGCTGGTGAAGTGCATTTCGCGCAGCATCATTTACTATCAATTGAATATCAGCGGAGACGTACCCTTGGGTCATCTCAGCCAACAGCTGATAATCCAATCCAAAGTCGTATGGACGCTTCTCAAGATACAGTTTGAACAAGGCCATTCGCGCTTCTTCGTCTGGTGCGCCAATAAAGTATTTTTTGTCCAAGCGTCCAGCACGCAATATCGCCGTGTCAATCATGTTGGGATAGTTGGTCGCCCCTATGACGAAGATTCCCCTTTCGCCAGTCCTATCCATTTGCGCCAACATCTCGTTTACGGCACTCCTTGACATTTCGTGCACATTGCTATCCGCGCGATTAGGAACCAGTTCGTTCATCTCGTCTATGAATATAACTGTTGGCGCTTTCTCCTCCGCCTCTTTAAACATCTTTGCGATGTTCTCTTGCGTGGCATTGACGAAGCGACTCTTTAGGGCGGCAGGGGTGATACACAGAAAGTTGAATCCGACCTCTTCTGCAAAGTGTTTTGCAAAGAAGGTCTTTCCGCACCCAGGAGGACCATACAGCAACATACCGTTGGGTATGGTCACACCATAACGATGGTATTCCTCGGGGTTGTGGAGAGGCTCTATCACCTCTTCACGCATCTGCTGCTTCAATTCCTCCATGCCAGCCACAGCAGCAAAGCCTTCCCCTTTTTTCTTTGTTTCTGTAGAGATCGGCTTATCCTTTGACTGCTGCGAGAGGATTTTACGCTTCGTAGATTGGCGGTCTATTTTTATCTCACCGTCAATCGCTTTGATAAACTCATCTGCCGTTTGAAACCTGTCTTCTGCATCATAACTTAATGCTTTGGCTATCACGTTCAGCAGCTGGTCGTCAAGCTCATACTTATCCTCTTTTGTCAGTTCCAGCTCTTCGTCCCGCTTTGCCAAGATGGCGTCTATCGCCTCTTGTCCCCGTTTTCTCGAAACATCTATAAACCACGGCAGCACTCCGTAAAGGAGCTGATACATCATCACTCCTACAGAATAGAGGTCCGTCTGAACGGAGCACACCCCGGAGAATCTTTCTGGCGCAAGATAGAAAGGATTCAACTCCTCCAAGTTGGGTTTGGCTGGCGGCTGGTTTAAAAGTCTCGCACAACCGAAATCTATCAGTTTCAGGTCTTGCAATTCCCCAACGAGATTGAGAAAAACGTTTTGTATCGTCACCTCGTTGTGAATGATAGCAGTCGTCTGTGAGTGCAGGAAGGCCAGTGCGGACAAAACGGCCTTGGCTATTGTTTTGATCTCGTAAACGCTGATTTTATCATCACGGATAATCCTCTGCGACAAGGTCTCTCCACTTACAAACTCGGTCACGAACCAAGCGTATTGGCCTCCGTTCATCATCATATTGCCAGCGTCCACAAACTGACAAAGGTTATGATGATGCAGCTGCTTGGCAATCTCCACTTCTATCACTCGTCCGCTATCATCTATCTGATTACGATTGAGCTTTGAGTAATTGATAAGTTTCAAGAAGCGGGTCTTGCCACTTGTATCTTTTACACGAAAGGTTTCCGCATAAGCCCCTTGCTTATGCGGAAACGTTATTGTGTATGAACCTATTTTATCGTTCTTCTTGAAATGCATAAAAATTATATTTACTATTTCAACAAACCACCAGCATTGACTGCTTCTTCATTAGGCATAAGGTCAATAAGACCACATGCTATCGGGTGAAGTTTGTCAACAGACAGCTGATTGTTAATCTCTTCCAAACCTCTGTTGATAAGTTGGCGAGCTCGTGACGCGTCTTTCCAACGAATTGTTCCAAAACGATTATGGCAATCACGGATAAGTCCCATGCACTGATATACCAAAGTTAAGTGAACAAACAAACTGCTGATTTGATCAAGGATTTCACGACCAAGTTTAGCATCCTTCACTCGAATGACATTATCTACTTGACTACGGATTTGATTGACCAATTGAGCTGACTTGTCATTACCTAAGTCGTTTTGTGCTTTTTCCAGTCTGTCAAATTCTTCTCGAAGTTCTCTTTCTACACGTTGCCATTCTGTACTATCGTCAAGCTCCTCAATTTTTCGTAGAACTTTCTTTAAATTAGATTGAGTACGCATAGGGTCGTTACCACTTGAAGCATATTCTTTTACGGCATCAAGTTCTTTATTCAACTCTTCGACAGAGATACCAGAAGAAAGCAATGCCTCAATACTTCTTTGAGCAGAACCCAATTCTTTGTTTACCCACGAAATAGCATCCTCAGGAGACTCACGTTTGCTTAAGTCTAGTTCTTTTTTTACCGTGAAGTCTACAGATGGGAAATACACCTCCATAGTCATCATTTCTGAGGAATCAACATGCAGAGTGATTTCCACATTGGAATTCTCTGGTATGAGCTGTTCAACGTCATCACCAGTAACAACCACATTAGATATTTGCGTATTTAATGCAGCTGTTTTTCCTTCGGCTTCTAAGCCTGATACTTGATAAACAGGAATAGACAACACGTCAGTAGAAACTCCAGGGCGCAATGCCTGTGTCGTTTTTCTATCAGGCACAACACCTACGGCTGGCAGAGGCTTATTCTTTTCCAACCCTTTGGCTGGTAAGAATACACCACGCTTTTTGATGTCATTATAAACTGCTATACCTATATTGTAAGGAAGAGGTGCAGCACCTACTTTTACACCTTGAATAATGGTAAACTCAGATGGAAAAATTTCCACTGCATTACCTTGCTGATTATAAGCCTTTACTTTGAATGTGTTTGGTTTTCCTTCAAGCAAGAAAGCCTCAATGACATTGCCGCTTGTATCTACCGAAGTTCGGTCACTTCGCCAAGCACCATCTGCACGTTGTAGTTCGATAGATAACTCGTTAGGACAAGCCTTTCCTGTCTTTTCCTTATCAATGCTAATGCTGACCCATTCAGACGCTTCGACCGAGGTAGACTCATAACCAACTTGCAGAAATACGACCCCCGACTTTGCCTCCTTCTTAATTTCTGCCTCGTTGATATTTGCATCAATAGTAGAAGCATAAAGAGCTGCTCCACGTGCAACGGCAGTCATAGGATTGATACTGGTATCTACATTGGGCGTAACCTCTTCCCTCAACATATCACGAATGATTGGCGAATAGGTCGGACCACCAACAAGAATGAGTGAAGTCAGGTCTTTTCCCGTAAGACCATTACGTTCCAACAGTTCCTTACAGATGCCAACAGCTTTTTTATATTGTTCGCCAATAGCGTCTATAAGTTGGTCTTTGGTAATAGTTATTTCGAGGTCTATCTCTTCACCATTATCATCTTGTCCCAAATTTAAGTTTCTGTCATAGGTGGAATAGTCTGCACTGTCTGCAAATGACAACGCGATTCTCATTTCCTCCGCAGGCCCCTTTAGCGCATCCATCAAGGCTTTCTGCTTCCATTCCGTAGTCTCGTATGAAGATAGGGCATAATCTTCTTTCAAACTTGGAATAAGAATTTTATTAACGACAGCTTCATCAAGATTCTTGCCACCAAGGTAGTTGTCGCCTTCTGTGTCAAATACGGTCAAAATACCATCTTCGACCTTCACTAAAGCCGCATCAAAAGTTCCACCGCCAAAGTCAAAGACCAACCATTTGCCATCTTTCTTCTCACTTGACAAACCATACGCCATACAAGCTGCTATAGGCTCCTGCAACAATTCGCACTGTTTGAAACCTGCAATACGCGCAGCCTTCATGGTGGCGTCCTTTTGTATCGCTGTGAACATGGCTGGCACGGTAATGACCACGGAATTTATCGTCTCGTCATTGATAAGGCTTTTCAGCTCTTTCAAAACCTCCGCAGATAGTTCTTCTGGAGAGTAGCTTTCTTTTGACATATTCTCATTGGAATATTTTTTGTCCGAGCCCATTTCACGCTTAAACTCCAAATAGCCACATTCTTTCGGAGGCTCATTCTTGCTCAATGCTGTAATAGCATCAGAATACACAGAGTCTTTTGCTTTCATGCCAATACGCAAGGCACGCTCCCCCTTCTTGTTCTTTGAGAAATAGACACAAGAAGGCAATGTGTCCATAAGGTTTTTGGTCTGTTTGATAACAGACTCACCATTCTCCATTCTGGCTATAGCCGAGTTCGTCGTACCAAGGTCTATGCCATAGTCTATTTTTATTCTTGCCATGATTTTAGTATTTTAAATGTTTTGACTTACTACGATTTCTGCAGGTTGTATCATCTTACCATTATAATTAACCTGCATCTTTATCATTCCCGTGATTATGCGCTTACCTTCTGGTAAGCTTTCGTCTGGAACGAATCTTGTTTGAAATTGCATACCATCGTTATATTCCTTCCCAAGCAAACTAATGATTTCGTATCCATTAGCACGTACATTGTTTATCATACGGTCCTTTGCTTGAACAAGTTGCTTGTAACCTCTTACAGATTTATCCATCTTTGAAAGGTTCGTCTCTATTCTTGCAATTTCATCCGCAAGCTTTACCACAAGCGAATGGTCTGGTTCTCCTGTTGCTTTGTTTGCTAGTGATACAGAAGCATCAAGTTGCTTTTGAACAATAGCAAGGAGTTGGTTGTCTAACTTTATCGACTCCTCTTGCATCTTGCTTTGCGCAGCTTGCAAAGCATCTTGGGCCTTGCGTACATCATCAATAGAAGTTGTGCCCGCCTTGAGTTTCTTGACAAATGCAATAGTAGTGACAATTATTGCCGCAAGTAGTATGAACAAGCCACACAAGCCCCACAATGTGCGTGACGAAAGCACATTCTTTGTCGCCTCAACCATTGCGTTCGTCTTGCCGATACGATCGACAAGCTCCGACTTATCTGCTTTTTGGTTAGCTACAACTATGCTGTGTTCGTTTCGCAGGCTATCTATGCTAGATATCAACTTCTTGTTCACAGTCTGCAGCTCCGACATCTGCACCTCCGTCTTAGCATTCTTCAAAGATAAGGCGTTAAGTTCTTTGTAAAGACGCTCTTGTTGCGTCTTCAAGCTTTTGACCTCCATTTTCAAAGACTCTACGTTCTTAGTAGTGTCCTCGGCTTTTAACGTACCAAAGCTCAATCCTAAAAGGAAAAACGTACTTAAAAAATAATATTTCATACTGATACTTAATTAACGCAATAGTTTACCTAGAAGCATAGCAATCGCTACTACACTGACGAAAGCTCCAACAATTGCTCCAATTTCTCCTGCAAAGGCATATCCTACGAACACTCCCACGGCTAAGCCCATCACCCCAAATAAAACCAACACCAAAGCAAGTCCCGCAAAACATCCGCTGTGTGAACTATTAGAGGAAGTAGTGTTTTTTTGTCTATTTCCAGATGCACTATTTGTAGTAGTAGAACAAGGCCGCGTCGTTGAAGTTGTCCCGCTTTGAGTAGGCCGCGTCGTTGAAGTTCTTGGTGTATAATTAGATGTAGAAACATCTAATTCTTTGCACATTTCTTTTAATATAGAGCGATTATTATTGTATCTACCATTCTTGAAATCGGCCTCCATATCAAAGCCATCCATTATTACTATGGCTTTCCATGCATTTCTCAAAGCAAGTTTTACATGAGTTATTCCAAGAATAGCCGCCAATGTCGCTTTGGGATCATCTTTATCGGCGCTAAATATGGATTGCGACTCATTCACTTCTGCAATGATATTAACCAGCGCATTACCTACTATCTGTGTCGAGATTTTAAGGTAATAGGAGTTTGACGTACCAAGTTTGCTCTTTATAGATAGAACATGCGGCTTCGTGTTATTCAACAACGTAACCGCATAGCAAATCTCGTCAGGCAATTTACAATACTTACGCAATTCTTCTTTTATGGCACAATCTTCTGCAAGAACCTCAGATGGTGGTAGGGCTTCGATAATCTTTTGCAGAATATCTACATTTTCCTCACATCTATCTTTTGCCATTTGCCCAACGACAATGCTTTGGGCATATTTCTGCAAACTCATGGCTTTGTGCGCAGCCTCAGGTTCGTCGGAGCCATTGAAGTAGTCAATACCACATTGCAGGATTTCAAGTCCCAGTTTGTCGGCAATCATTTGGTACTGCAAGTCCGTAGCGGAGAGAAATTCTTTCAGTTGCTGGAAAGCACTTCTTGTGTTTTCCCTTAGCGCCTCTCCGGCATTGAGCCTTGCTTCCGCCCCTTTTCCCTTTGATTTCTTGGCAATAGCAATAGCGTCTTGTATGCTATCAACAAGAGGCTTCACTGCTTTTTCCTCTACATGGCTTTTCCATGTATCATCAGTGATGAAAGGAAGCAACTTATTTGCCCCTGCTTCGTCACATAGCACATCGAGAAAGCGAAAAGCCAAACTGGCGACATCAGCGTTTCCATCCACCCCCAGGACAGCAGAGATAAACTGGTTCGAGTAGAGGGGATTTCCATACAAGGTCTCGGCACACGTTATAACCCTGCGATAGTCCTCACGCATCAACGCACATACGATACGATTCTGCAGAGACGATGCCGTGTCTTTCTTTTGCCAAATCTCCTCAGATTTGTCTATTTCACCAGCGAAAAGATGGTTGAAAGCCACTTCGTCCAAATGAGTCGCTTTCACAAACCAAAACTGGGCGTACAAGAGCTGGTCTTTGGGCAAAGTGAGTTGGGCCTCAGCGTCCATTACAGAAGCTTCGGTTCTTTGAATGGCTGAAAGATATTGGGGCAAGTCCAAAGGAAAAGAGACGGGTTTGCCCACCTTCAAAAACGCTTTCATGCGATTGTGGTTAGCCAGCCTTTCCTTCGTAGGAGAGTTTGAATAGACTCCTAACAGGCGATATGGATTGTTTCGTAGAATGTTCATTCCAATTCCGTTAACAGATGCAGTCAACTGACTCCTTCGTTGACGAAATCTACTCGCTTATATATACGAAAAGCGTGGAAACTGTATATACTAAAACAACAATGATTCCACTTGATGAATTTTGACGATAATACCTACAAATAACTGATAATAAGGAAAGAAAGTGCAAAAATCAAATCATAAATAGATTTAAACGAATCATAGTTTATTGGGGATATGTGGGAACATTTACGGGAAAGATATTACCTTTGTGGCTGAAATAAAAAACATAGGGACATGAAGATTACCATCATCACAAAGGAATGCAAGACCAAAGACAAAGACGCTCCTGCAAAAGCCAATCTTTGTTTTCGACTCCGAGATAAGGATGTTGACCTCAAAGTCCGTTCCGACATTGAGGTTATGCTTGACTATTGGGACAATGATACACTTTCCTATCGAAGGACAAAGAAATTACCATCTGACGAGCAGAAGAAAGTCAAGGTTTTGGTGCAGACCATTACAACGGCTCTTAGCGAGCAGTATAACTCTGCGACTGCTGATGTTGCATGGATGAAGAATGTGATTGATGAATGTGTCAATCCAACTTCAAAGTCAACAGAGACATTGACTACAGTTGTTTCGAGAATGGAACAATACATTGCGGAACATCCCATGAGTCCGAAATCAGCACTCGTTTATAAACCAACAATCAAGAAGCTTCAACGCTATGAAGCCTACAAGAGGGAAGTAGAAGGAGAGGAAGGCTTCACGCTCTATTGCGAGACTATCCGTCCCGAAGACTACCTTGATTTTCGTGAGTATGTCATAAACGAATATGTTCATTACAATGACTACCCAGAGTTTTATGAACAGTTCAGCCTTGACATGCACCCTCCCAAGCAGATGTCAAGCACACAGATTATAGGTATCATGCATCATCTGCGTATTGTTGGGCATTGGTGCATCAAGATGGGGTTTACAACAAACCGCTCATGCGATGCGTTCACTATTCCTGCAGCGGTACAAGGCACACCTTTTTATCTGACGATAGAAGAACGTGACAAGGTTTACAATGCAAACCTACATAACAAGCCAGAGTTAGAAGTGTATCGTGACTTGTTCATCTTCCAATCAATGGTGGGTTGTAGAGTCGGAGACCTGTTTTCTTTTACCAAAGACAATATAGTCGGTGACATATTGCAGTATCTTCCACACAAGACCATGCGCAAACGGTCGCAGACCGTGAGCGTCCCACTTACCACAAAGGCTATGGAAATATTAAAACGTTACGATGGCAAGCAAGAAAAGCTTCTGCCGACAAAGCAAGTGCATCAATACAACGAGGGCATCCGTGCCGTGCTTCGAGAATGTGGCATTAACAGAATGGTTACTATCCTTGACACCGTCACAGGAAAGGAGGTTCAGAAGCCAATATGTGATGTTGCTACAAGCCACATGGCAAGACGCAACTTTATCGGCAACCTATACAAGAAAGTGAAAGACCCCGAGCTTGTGAGTTCCATGACAGGACATGTAAACGGAAGCAGAGCTTTCGCCAGATACAGAGAGATTGATGAGGAAACGAAAGTAAATCTTGTCAACCTCATCAACTAACGTTTATACAATCTACCAGTTATACATCATTATATATAGAGTAGCATGAAAGTAACAGCATTCATCCGAGAAACCTCGGCAAAGAACAACATAACCGACCTGGCGCACGTTTATTTCCGTGTGCGTGACGGCAAGACTGACATCAAGGCTGTCAGCGAGTTATCCATCAATCCTAATCATTGGAGCGCGGAACGGCAGGGTTACAAGACACGTGTGGCTCTTGTAGCGGAGGCAAAGCGCACGGCATTCGACAAAGCCGTGCAGGACTTGACGGCGCTTATATCCGCACAATATTATCATGGAGCGGACAGCCGTTGGCTAAAAGGTGTTATCGAGGAGTTTCATCATCCTAACATCAACATCCGCCAAGGCAGAAAAGGTGACGAATACAGTCTTGTGTATCAATGCCAGCAGTATGCCGAGAACCACCCAATGGAAAAGGAATCTATAAGGCATCATGAGCATAACGTACGTAAGTTGCAGCACTTCGAGCGTTTCCAAAGGGAAATTATGCGTAGACGAGGTTACACCATGCGACTTGATGCCATAACAGCCGATGACTTGCGTGAGTTTCATAAATATCTGGTAAACGAGGCTGGATATTATGAGCATTACCCTCAAATCTTCGATGACATAGAGGAGCGTTTCAAACCACGCCAACTAACGGAAAATTCCATCAATACTATATTCAGAAGAATACGCACGGTTGTGAACTGGTGTTTGAAGCATAATATCACGACAAACGATCCTTTCGCCACCTTTGAGATGCCTAAGGTGCTGGACAGCCCTCCATTTTATCTTACACTTGAAGAGCGTGACAAAGTCTACTATGCCGACCTCAGTAACGAAACGCCATCCACACAAGTATATCGTGACATATTCATGTTTCATTGTCTCATCGGCTGCCGTGTGGGAGACCTTGAAAAGATGACACGTGCCAACATCGTTGATGGTGCTGTGGAATACATTGCTGAAAAGACAAAGAACCACAAACCACGCACCATCCGAGTACCGCTCAATGATAAGGCGAAAGCGATTCTCGCCAAATATGCCGACCTTGAAACGAGGTTGTTGCCAAAGATAAACCAGAACATATACAACCGTCAGATTAAGAAAATTCTAAAACTGCTCGGCATTGACCGCATGGTGACTGTTATTGACAACAAGACTCGTGAGCCTATACAGAAACCAATCTGTGATATTGCGACAAGCCACACTGCAAGAAAGACGTTCATCGGCAACCTATACAAGAAGGTGAAAGATCCAAATCTTGTTGCATCTCTTTCGGGACACACAGATGGCAGTCGAGCTTTTGCACGTTACAGAGAAATCGACAACGAGATGAAACGCGAGCTGGTGAAATTGATAGACTGACCTATTGCGAGTTTGCCAAAATTGCGTTTCAAAAACGGATATTCAATAAAAACGTTGGCGTTTAGAAGAAAATACTATACCTTTGCAGACAAACAAGAACCAAAAATACAATAAAAAGGTTTCAAAAATATGGTACATACATCAAGCCAAAGCACTGTAAATAAGATAGAAATGAGGCTTAGAGGGAAAGGACGTGGTTCGATAGTCTTTCAACAAGACTATGCAGACTGCGGAACACCATCAGCCGTGAAGTCAACATTCCATCGGATGTACACTGACGGAATGTTGATGCGGCTGGCTCATGGCATTTATTATTACCCCAAAGAGGACAAGGAATATGGACTTGGCATTATCTATCCGTCTGTTGAAGACATTGCCCAGGCTATAGCCAAACGAGACAAGGCGAAGATTGTACCTATGGGAGCATATGCCTTGAATCGTCTCGGATTGTCTACACAGATGCCCATGAATGTCGTGTTCCTGACCAACGGCGCACCACGTAGGATAAAGATCGGAAATGGGCGTGGCATCCTGTTCAAGCATTCTTCTTCGGGCAAGAACTTTGCCTATAAATCAGAGCTGATGATGCTTGTTGTAACAGCCATGCGCGCCATAGGCGAGAACAAAATAACCGACGAGGAACGCAACGTGCTTGTCGAGCACGCAAAGAATGTAAACGACAACGATTTCAATCATGATATAAAACTTGCCCCTGCATGGGTGCGCAAAATACTAATTGCACGATGAAATTCATAGACATACCAGAAGATAGACAACGTGAAGCTATCAATACCGTGGCATTGCAGACCGGATTGCCGCCGTCAAGTATCGAAAAGGACTGGTGGGTAACGCAGGTGTTGAAAGCCCTTCATACTTTGCCATATGCAGAACATATTGCTTTCAAAGGAGGTACAAGTCTCAGCAAATGTTGGAACTTGATTGCCAGATTCTCCGAAGACGTGGATATTGCACTCAGCCGAGAATTCCTTGGCTTTAGCGGTGAATTATCGAAGACTCAAATCAGCGACAGACTACGTCGCGCCGCCTGTTCTTTCGTAAGAGAGAAGATGCAGCATGATGTAAGGAAGGCTTTAGTGGATTTGGGCATACGAACAGATGTTTTTTCTGTGGATGTTGTAATCACACCAGTTACGACAACAGACCCAGAAGTGATAACAATAACCTATCACAGTTTGTATGAAGCATCACCATATATCAAAAATACGGTAAAGATAGAAATCAGCGGCAGATCGATGATGGAGCCTATTGAGAAAAAAGCAATCAACGCTGCTATTGATGCCCATTTCAGCAAAGCTCCATTTGCAGAAAAGCCATTTGAGGTGAACGCTGTCATCCCCGAGCGTACTTTCCTTGAAAAGGTATTCCTGCTGCATGAAGAGTTCAGAAAGAACGAGGTCAGAGTGGAACGTATGTCTCGCCATATATATGATTTGGCAATGATGATGGATTCTGAAAACAAAATTGCTGACCGTGCAATCCACAACGAAGCCCTGTATAAGGCGGTACTTGAACATCGCAGAAAGTTCATCGGACTTAAAGGATTCAACTATGATGAGCTTTATCCTGCCACATTATGTATTGTGCCCAACGAGGAAATTGCAAGACTATGGCAAGATGACTACAAGTTCATGTGTGAGCACATGATTTTCGGACAGGTACCTTCTTTTGAGGAACTGATAAGCAAGTTGTCAACGCTCAACGACAGAATTAGACAGTTAAATTACCGAAAGGCATGAACAGAAACGAACTCGGCGAGGATCTTGAACAGCAGTTCGGCAAGCCTCGCAACATAACAGAAGAGAACGTTAGGTTCATGCTTTCGCTCATAAAGGAAGAGTTTGATGGAACGAAAGTGAACGAGAATGTCGAAAAGCCAAGTCTTGAAGCCTTCGGCATGACCATCCTTGCTGTTATGTCATACCAAACTACACCTTGGGAAGAATTGGCAAAGAAACCTTCAATCCGCAAGACACTCAAATATATTGCCATTAGAGGAAACAGCCATTATGACGAGATGGAGGCATTGACCAAGGAACTGATACGGAAGCACTTTGATGGCATTACCCAAAAGACGGTATTAGGGTTCTTGAAGATTATTCGTGGGGTGTCGAATGAGGAACGTCCGACCAAACTTATTGAATACACTCCATTCGCAGCACAATACTATGCTATCCACCATGGACTTCACCAGCTTATCAGAGGTGAACATCCAGATGATGCAGCCGTCATTATCCATTGTGCAATAGAGGACGGCATATTGTTCCCAACAATTCCTCGCAGTCTGCTGGTCGATGAGTTCAACCTGAAGAAAAGTAGTTTCGACAAGTATTTCAGTAAGTATCATATAAACTTGGAATACGAGTCCGATGCTGTCAAGAAACAGGTTGAGGAGAAAATCAAGTATCACAGAAGGTCTTTACGAAATGCCATAGGCTACAATGTCACCGATAAAAACAATGTACACTTCTACGACCGCAAATTAGGACGCAAGAACTTCCTTTCTATGATTATTGCATATTGTCGCAGCATATTTCGTTTCTGACAATCTGCTGCCATTTACAATCCTTAGCCAAACGTAAAACAGCATTTGGCTAAGGATTTTTGATGTTGTCACGTTAATTCCATTAACAAAAAGTAGTCAATAGTAGTCGCATCCTACTGCCTATTCAAATCTCATCGAGAGCCATCAAAAGCCATATACCTTTGCACCGTCAATCCGACAAACCAGCGGATTGGCGGTGTTTCTTTTTTATCACGCTGCGAGAAAGAGCATCCTGGTTTACGAGCAAGACAGCGTATGTATAACGAATATCAAAAGGAAAAAATATGGTTGACATCATGTCATTGACAAAGATGGGAGGCCAGGTTGCACTAACCGTTACTCCCGAAGACCTTCACCATTTTGCAAATGCTCTTTTGGCGCAGTCACGCAAGGAATGGGAGGAACAAGCTGCGTCTGCTCGCAAGGAAGAATCTGAGGAAACCTTTCTTACAACAGAGGAGGTTTGCAAAATTTTCAATGTATGTCCTGCTACCCTATGGCAGTGGCATCGCACTGGCTACTTGCAACACATCAAATTTGGCAACAAGAACATGTACCCTGCCTCGGCAGTCAAAGCCATTACACACGCTCGCTCCATGAACGAAACAGTTGTAGGCTATTGCAAACGGAAGAGTAAAGTGGACAAGAACTTGCCTAATGCTTACGACAACGATAGTAAAGAGAGCGTATGACGTATATCGAACACATGAACCAGCTTTGGCGTTCTGCTTTGTTGTCGCCAATGCCAGCGAGTGAGATAGCCTTGTTTGCCTACCTTGTGAACGAGAGCAATAAGCGGTATTGGAAAATGCCGTTTGCGTGCTCCACAACAAGAATATGTGAAGACTTGCGCCTTTCAAGGCAAACTGTCATCACGGCACGGAAGCATCTATCCGAGCGCAAACTTATCGCTTTTACAGAAGGCAAATCCCGCCATCTACCGTCCAATTACACACTGCTTGAATGGACAGATAACTTGACAGTAGGCTTGACGGATAACTTGACGCATGGTTTGACACAGGACTTGACACATATTAAAGATAAAGACAAACACCAAAGCAAAGATTCTTTTATAAAGGGAAGGTGTGAGATTTTTGACAGAAAAAACGGAGGTGTATATGGAAATAGCAAACGAAAAGAAAATCGCAGGACTTGTCCAGTTCCTGCGGAAGGGACGGACTATGACGGGGCGTTTTAGATTGCCTATGTTGGAGGAGCAGGCATACGAATATCTTCTGGCAGCATATATCATGGAAGTACAGCTCCGCTATCGCAGGTTTATCTATAATGGTTTTGTTGAAGAGCAACTCAAACAGGTAGCCAATTGCCTGACTGCAAACACTGCAAAGTTCGGAATCGTTCTATGTGGCGGATGCGGCAACGGCAAGACCACTATGCTCAAGGCATTGCAGAACCTTGTCAGGCGATTGGAAATCCTCAAACCGAACATATCGCCTAATGCTGGACATAGTTCTGATAACTACTATAGTTTTACCATTGTCAATGCCATGCAGATTGTACAAATCCGCAAGACGGACTATAATAAGTTTTGCAAACTGGCGGAAGCTGATATATTAGGTATAGACGATATTGGGACTGAACCTGCTGAAGTGCAGGACTACGGCAATTTCATTTATCCCATCAAGGAACTCTTGGCTATGCGGTATGACGCTCAACTGTTCACGGTCTTCACCACAAACCTTGAGCCCAAGGAAATCCGTCAGCGATATGGTGACCGAATTGCCGACCGACTCAACGAGATGATGACAAAGGTGGTCTATCGTAATCCAACCTACCGGACAGAAAACGCACAGATGGCGGAAAGTCAAGGATAGAGGCAGTCTTTCGTGAGGGAGCCGACTTTTTGCAAAAGTCCATGAACATAATAGGGACTTTTAGATTCACCTGCTGACGCTGTTCACTTAAAAAGTCCGTCTATTATGCTCAGGCTCCGCCCGAGACCTGCTGCCATTATACCGAGTTACGTCTTTTACAATGTACACCAAGACAGAAATACAATATGCAAAACAACATACCACGTGCCGCTATCCATGTCGGCAAAGACAAGAAATCATTCTCCGCCCAAGTGGGTAACGAGGCGGAACGCAGAGGTTGGGACGAGAATGTCTATCGGTTGAAGAATGCCGACAAGGAGAAGAACAATCATTATAACTTCTCTCGCAAGAATCTCAACTTCGAGATAGTCAAGGATGGAAAGATTGTCCCTCTTGGTTCCGATCCCATTCCACTACACGAGCGTGTCCAGATGCGCCTTGATGAATTGGGATTCAAGCCATACATGGATGCCAAGCATCCCGACCAAGTATCAAAGAACAGTCCGAACTGCACTGTCGGCATGATATTCAGTGGCGACCACGACGTGCTGTACAACCTCGCTTTTGGCAACCAAAGGATAGACACTGCCAATCCTGATGCAGACCATAGCCACATCGTATTGCAACAAGGCATTTATAAATGGGCAAAGGACACATACGACTTTGCCTGTTGCAAATGGGGTGAGGATAATATTATCAGTTTCGCAGTCCATTGTGACGAAACAAGCATCCATGCCCATGTACAGACTATTCCTGTGGAGAAAGTCAAGAAACGTGGACGCATCGGTAGCAAGTATGTCAACAAGAACAATCCCAACATAGTGCTTTCAACTAAAGAATGGAGAGCATTACCCAAAGAGGAGCGAGACAACTACACCAAGCATACTGCCTCAAAGGATTATGTTGAGCGTGTGTCTTATGCCAAGGTGTGGGGAGAGACGAGAAAAGCAAAGTCGGAATATCTCTCGCAACTTCATACAGACTATCACAATGAGGTTGGCCGCAAGTATGGTCTTGCACGCGGTATCCCTTACAATGATCTGTCCCCAGAAGAAAGGCGTGGACGCAGGCACAAGGACAAAGTTACTCTTGAAGCAGAGCGTCAGGCGAGATTAGCTATTGTAGAAGCAGAGAAACTAAAGGAGAATATTGAAGCCGAGACAGCCATCATCACGCAACAGAAGGAGGTTGCACAAAAGGAACTGAAAACGGCACAATCGGGATTTCTTGCCAAGATATTCCAACCTGGTAAGTATAAGAACGAAGAGGCTACAAGGCTCAAAGAGTCGTACAATGCTGGAGTCAAGGAAACCATTAATAATTTTATCAAAGCATCAGGATTGCGATGTAATGGCGAACCTACAGCGACATCATTGGGACAACGTTTTCGCATGATATGGGATAGCAACAAGAGTCTTTCGCAAGAACTGAAATCAAAGGATGCCATCATTTTAGAAAAGGATGCAAAAATAAAGAGCCTTAATGCTAAAGTGACCACACTTACTGAGGAAGTAAATGGGCTTAAATACCGATTGACTCTAATTGATGCTGATGCTGTGGATAGGTTGCAAACCGCCAAGAATGCAGAAACGACACGTGCAGACAAAGCAGAGAGTGAATTAAGGGGACTTCGGTCTGATTATGAAAGACTCTCCTATAAGTGGAACGAAATATGGAAGGAACCTGAGTATAACGATGCTGCAAAGATGGTCAAAGTTCGAAAGGAAGAAGAAACTCGTCTCGCGGAAGAAGCGAAGCGTGAAGAGCAAGCAAGAGAAAACAGACGACAATCAGTGCTCGATAGTCTTGTCGCTAATGGCAAAGATAGCCTAAGAAGTTTCGCTCTTACCGACAGAATAGATTTCAACGAGCAAGAAGCAAAGTCAATCTACTATGGCATCATGGCTATTGCTCAAAAGTTCGACTTCGACCTATGTACAAAGAAAGGTGTTTCATCTGCCGTCTGTAAGTTTCTCGATGCCCTATCTTGGAATGGCTGCACGGACTTCCGCACTGAGTGTGTCACCAACTGGACGAAACTCTTTGCCGAGAATAACAACATATACGATTCTCATGTCATCAACAACTTCATCTCATTCATCGACTATATGTCATGCAGCGCCAAAAACAATGTCACAACTGGAGGTTCAAACGGCTGTGCGGACCAACTCACCAATTGGGACGGAACACAAAAAATAGGATTGGGTGCATTGCCAAAGAAGAAAAGATAAAACCTTTATGGTGTCATCATAAAAGCACCTTCTTTTTGCTGTTTTGATATGACAAAAAACATCTTTTTTCTTAAATGCTTGGTTAATTAAAGGATTTGTTTAACATTTATTTTTTAGTCTAAGAAAAATTGTGTAATTTTGTCTTTGGATTATCATGTCTCAATTTCAATATTGTGTCAAGACGAGTTCTTGTAAAAATATCATGAGACAGCTCACGCCGCGTGGAGCATGGCGAAATCGAAAGAAAGATCTATGCGAAGCGGGCTTGGGTGGGACGATAATCCAAGACATATTGAAGGCGTTTACTCGACGCTCTGTTTAAGGCAGTCTGTAATCTAGCAAATTAACAGTTAATTGTTGTCTTGAATGTAGCAACGGTAGATGTCCAGGGGTGTGATTACATCAATCCCGTGGAGACCTTGTAAGCATATATTGTACCCGTAGGGGCAGTGTGTCTGTTTACTGAGGTCTCTTAACGGAGGCGTATATCATATCGGCGTGGGCTCTAACGTTGTCTGTTCAACAACAATAGGCAATTGCTAGAGCCTCAGACTGTGGGACGGACGACGGGACGACTCACGCTTTCTTTTTGTGTCTGTGTATCAAGTCAAGTCTTTGATAAGATACCATCACGATATGGGAAAATATTGCGCCACGTCAGATGTAAAATGCATAGTAGGAGCCGACCTATCTCCTCTAAGCGCTGGACTTACCTCCAACGCCCTCCCCGAAGTTCAAAAGCCTATCAAACCTACGAACTCACAAACAGGGGTGTCCACCAATGATGCCCAGTCGAGAACATCAGTTGACACTAATAAAGATACAAAAGACACACCCCATTGGTATGCTCTCCGCACCACATATGGTAGAGAAAAGAAAGCATACACTTACCTAACAAGCAAAAATGTCGTTACTTTTTATCCAACATTAAAGAGCATAAAGATTGTAGACGGCAAACGTGTTGCAATCGAAGAATCACGCATTCCTAACATCTTCTTTGCATACGGCACAGAAGATGAATTGAAAGCTTTTGTTTACGACAACGTAAACCTTCCCTACCTCCGCTTTTATTATCGACATACTCACGTTGGCAACAAAATTGTCAAGGTGCCATTAATCGTACCAAACAACCAAATGAACAGCCTAAAAATAATTTGTGCTGCTGATTCAGATGATATAGTAGCTTCGACAGAAGAGGTTGAAAAATTCAAGTCAGGTCAAAAGGTGCGAATAATAGATGGAAAGTTTAAAGGAGTAGTCGGAGTGGTCGCACGTTATCATAGCCAAAAACGTGTTGGCATTATAATCGACGGACTTCTAACTGTGTGCACAGCTTTTGTTCCGAACGCATTTATTGAGAACAGGGATGTTCTATAAATTAACTTACTAATAATTAGAGAAATA
>ULRH01057347.1_pt1 | contig 43405 bp, 57 predicted proteins | sample 1955271 | NCBI WGS metagenome assembly ULRH01 (sample SAMEA4835677, study PRJEB28245) | human gut metagenome | biome: gut microbiome; material: fecal sample | place: Denmark | collected 2008 | reverse complement strand
ACGACATCATGTCATTGACATATGACATTGGATGTTGGCATCAAGTGAGCGGTACCGTTGACAACTCGGAAGAGATAGAAGAGCTAGAAGAAAAGCGAGACGAGTTAGAAGAACAAAACGAAAGTAGCCCATCTCAAATTCTAGAAAATGAAATAAATGAAATAAATGATCAAATAGAAGAGCTTGAAAGAGAACAAAACGACGTTCAAGAGGTCTTCCAATGGTATATAGTAGATGATGGTGGGGCTAGACTGCTACAGAAAATTAATGAAATAGTTTACTATAACGAAACACTTAATATGTATCTTTGGGGTGTTACACATTGTGGCACTAGTTGGGATTGTGTTTTGACTAGTATTGCAATTGATTGGTAGGTGTAAGCTATGAGAAAATTCTATTTAAGCCCATCACAATATAATAAATGGGAGTACCAACAGAGAGAGAATAAAAAAGAGTGCTGCTGGTGTGAATATATGTGTGACGGCGTACTAGTTGACAATTTCCTTATTTATTGCAAAAAAGGCCTTGCGTTATTACAGGAACACTATTTAAACCCGTGGCAAAGCGATTATTATGTCATGTTTGCAAGATATGACAATAAAGACGGTATTAATATGATATGGGATATATTCGAAAAAAAGGATTGATTATGATGATGAATAGAGAACAGCTAGACAAGCTTAACAACTTTCAAGTTATATTGATTGCACTCTTAAAATTCTACTTTTATATATGTTTCGATGCGTTGTTGTTTTTTCTGGCTTTAGGTATATTTAACATAGTCTTGCCATTAATATATGGATAAAAGGGGGTTATACAATGAAATTAAATAATAATGAAATAGCAGCAGTTAAAGACTGCTTGAAAAGATATACTGAATTTAATAATAACGGGATGATGTCTAGTTATAAAGTAAAGCAAAGTAGTTTAATACTTATGGATGAAAATGAAATTGACATTGACTATAAAAAAAAGGTCGTATTAAAAGAGAATAAGCCTGTATATAAAATTATTGAAAGATATTCAAACAAAGCAAATAATATGTTACTTCCAAAGTTAGAAGCTATAGGGGGTGTAGAGAATGACTAAAAAAGAGTTTGACCTAATAAAAGAAGTAATAAACGAGCGGTTAAAGATGGACGACATAGGGCCAGCTGTTAGGCTTGTAACATTGTATAATAGACATGGTTTAATTAATAATAGAGTTATGAAACGATTATATAATTGTATTAAAAATGGTATTTATGTTATGTGTAGTATGTATGATGAGTTTGAAGAAATGGAGTTAAAATAAAATGAATAAAATCTATATGAAAGATATTAAAAATATATGTAGTTGTATATCTGACTTGAGTTGTCAAACTATACGATTAGATAAAAAAGGTACATTTAATAAGGGATATATATATTCATATATTATATATCCTTATGGCAATTGTATTACATTTCAATTTATTGAAAATGATCATATTACTTTTAATTCATATTCAAAAAAATTTATGCTTGAGCAGCTTTTAAGATACTATAAAAAGGGATTGAATAATTGGATTGAATTATATAATAATGATAGTTTTAAAACTAAAAGAGAAAAAAAGAGAATGAATTATTATATTAATAAATTAAATGAATTTGAAAGGCTGCTAAATGATTGATCAGTTAACAACTATACTTATATTAATTCTACTTGTTGCGTTTCTCTTTAAGTATTGGATTTGGATTATATTATTATTTATCATAACATTTATTATTATATGTTTATTATGCTAGTTAAAATATTAAATGTTTAACTAGCTTTTTTATTGTCTTTTTTCTTCTTGCTTTTTTCTTCTTAAGTTGCTGAAAGTATTTACATGATCATGATTGAATTGTATATGAAATGCATACATAAATATATATGCGTTTGGGGTCATGATTTGAAAATCGCAACATGAATCGACGACACTACACACCCCATGCCTTCCATCTCGACCAAACCACATTTTTTACACATAGCACTTAATACAACAGAGTGCTAACACCAATAATTACTAATAGTTACTAATAGTTACAAACAATATCATACCACCCCCTTTTTTAGATAAAAATTTTTTGAAAACGAAAAATCGAGTTTTGAAAAAAATGAGTTCATGTGTTTTTTATAGGGGTAAAAACGTCCTCAATAAAATCATTTATAATGTAGGGAGGTAGAGAAAGAGAGGATGAGAGTATGCCAAGGGCAAAGAGTGTTTCAGAATTAAAGCGTGAGGATGAAGCTAAGAGATTCTTTGACGAGTATTCAAAGAGTGGGAATATTACGAAGTCCATGCAAAAGATTCGTCCTGATTTAAGCGATAAGAGTGCTTATAACAAGGGATATAAGATATTAAACAGTCCTTTATTTAGGAATGTCATACATGAGAGGGTAAAAAAAAGAGACCAAAGAAGTGTTATGACAGTAGAGCAACGAAGACAATGGCTTAGTGATAACATTCAAGACGAAGAAAAGGACATGAAAGACAGACTTGGATGTTTAAAGGAACTAAATAGAATGGATGGCATTGGAAAGAGCAATATTTTAAATGTTGGAAGTGTAAATAATATTACTGTTGAGCAGAAAAGAGCGATTGCGGAAGAAAGAATCAACGATATATTAGGAATCAAAATGGGAAGTGAATTTTTAGATGCCGAGGTAATAGAACACGAGGAGGATGATAACAGTGAAGAAACAGACTTTTAGTGTTACGGAACAGTATTCTAAGGATGTAGAGGACTTAAAGGAAGCTAAAGCTATTAATAAGAGCCAAGAAGAAGTTGTTAGATTGTTGAAGGAAGCTACCCCCAAGTATAAATTGAAGAATTGGACGAGAGGGTATATCCCCGAACATTACAAACGATTGAATATTTCTAGACAAGAGGCTTTTAGACTTGCGGTTATCGGTGCAAGAGAGGCTTTAACATATTTTCAAGTCAATCTTCACTTTACACAAGCTATGTTATTCGGTGCAGTTGTAGAGGGGTACGATACAATCTATGCAATTACTACTTCTCAGTACGGAAAAAGTTGGACTTTAGGTATGATTGCTATTTATCGTGCTTATAAAGGACATCAAGTACGAATTGCGGCCGCAACAGGAGAAACCGCTACTATTATCATGTCAAAAGTAATTGGACATTTGCAAAATGCAGACGAGTCTATTCAGAGTTCTGTATTAGACTCAGGAAACAAGATTGAAAAATTGCAGACTTCTACTTCAAAGACTAAGATTTCGTTCAAGGGCGGAGGATGTGTAGAAATCGTTACATTAGGTGGAAACAGTGTAGACCCTAAGAAAAACAATAACGCTATCGGTAAGGGTGGAGATTATATAATTGACGAAGCGGCCCAAGTCAGTGAAGATGCGTATGCCGAGATAGGACGAAGGGAATTTTCAAGCGTTGACGGTTCAAAAGAGCTTGAAATTGCTATTTCCAACCCTCACAAACGTGGTGAATTTTACGATTGCATGACAAACGACAAATACCCCGAAGGAACATTAGTTGTTTGGATGGATGTCCGTACTGCATACGAAGAAGATCGTATGAAAAGTGCTTCTCAGATACTAAATTCTCATTTTTACAAGAATAGAAGTACTTGCCAACGTTATTTAGTATGCGAATTAGAGGAATTTTCAGATGAAAGTATGTTTAAAACAATGACTTTAGACGACGATAAAGTCGATAGTTCATATAAAAAGCGTTTTTTCTTAGGTGTTGACTCGGCTTATACAGGAAAAGACGGAATAGATGTCGCTTTATGCTCTCAAAATAGATACGGAAACTGCAAAATCGAGACAATTTACAATCTAAAAGAGGGTGTTTGGGTTCAAGGAGTAACATCCGAGAAGATTATTACTAAGATTGTTAAGATTATCGAGACATTAAACATCAAATATGTTTGTGTTGACGTTGGTTTCGGTACTTGGTTGACCGAAGGATTGTCAAAATACTCTGAGAAGCTAGGATTTATCCTTGAAGGTGTCAATTTCCAAGGTGGGCCAACAAAAACACGTATCAAAGCAAGACATTACAGTGCGGTTTATGCATTTAATCTAAGAGCGGAAATGTATTTAGACTTTCAGCAGCTAATGGACAGTAAGAAATTGACTTTCACAACGGAAGTTGCCAAAAGATTGAAGCCTGAATTGCTTGCTACAAGGACTGTATCGAAGAACAACAAGAAGATAGCCATTATTCCTAAGGAAGAGATAAAGCAACGCTTAGGACACTCTCCTGATGCCCTAGATTCCTCGGTACTTTCTGTCCGCAGTTGTTTAATGTATAATCTAAGCGGTGAAATACTTGCGTATGCAGAGAACGATTAGGAGGTGCTAATTTGAGTCGAAGAACAAAGAAAAGACAAAAGGATAGAGTTAAACTAGCATCCAATACCTATGTGTCACCTAATATTTCGCAAAATATTCACAGTTCTAATGCAGAAACCGAAGCCGAAAAGGTAATGGAAGCTATGTTAAACTGCAATTCAGATTGCATCAACGGATTTATAAAGACAAACTTTAAGAATCAGTTTGATGAGATTGATTGGATGATAGAAAATCTACCAACGCTTCCATATGTTGTCGGTAAGGTTATTGACTTTATATTCTCAAACGGAATCACAACGGGCGATGAGAATTTAGACAAGAATGTTCTTATGCCATTCCTTTACAAACACAATGTACAGGGTGTCACAAACTATTCCGTACTTCAAAATGCTATTATGCAGTCATTACTGTACGGAAAATGTGGTATTCGTTGGCTAGACGAAGATAAAGGGATTGTTACAGAGAATTATCGCAACTATGTTTCCATCATGCGTGAAGATGATGAATATAAAGGCTTTAGAGTTCCTATCTGTTATGCTATGTCTGCAGACGATAAAGAACCTATATCATTGGGAACAAATGAAATCGACTTTGACGAAGCGTTATTTCTTAAAACAGGCAAATTAATGTCAAAAGACGGAACAATCATTGTAGAAATTCCTGATAATTTCTGCAATTTGAGAAACGGAACAGACAATGAGAATGGATTATCTTGTTTATTGCGTGATAAACAACGTCTAAAGCTATTAGGTGCGGTTTACGAGCGTTTGAACTACGATATACAGTATGATGGCCCAGGACGTTTGATTTTTTGGCTAAAAGACGGATTTGCCAAGGGAGATACGATTGATTTATCGGCTTCCCAAGTTTTAGACGAATCATCAAGTTCTAAAGCAGACAGAGCCGACAAAGCAAGAATTGAAGCTAAACGTCTAGGTCAGGAAATCAGAAATTCAAAATCAGACAATGTAATCCTTGCAAGTTCTATTTTTGAAAAAATGGATCACTTGCCTCGTGTTACAAAAGGTACGGAGTTCTTAGAATACCTTCAAATGAAGGAAGGTTCTATTATTTGTCAGTGCTTCGGTCTTACTCCTGAATTGATTGGTTTAGGGGATGTATCAGGAAACGTATCTATGGAAAGAATCATAGATAATGCCATGACAAATACAATCGTACCAATGCGAGAAAGGTTCGCCACTCAGATTTCTCCTATGTTAAGTGAGAAATTAGGTGTACCAAAGGTTTATTTTGATAAATACGAATTGAAAGAACAGCAAGACAAGTCTGCAAAGACATATAAATTGGCCTTGTCAGTTACTCAAATCGTAGGTGCTATTGTCAATGGAGCAGAAGCTTTAGACAAGAGCACAAAGAATTACATGATGGAATCAGTTACTAGAATGATGGATTCTATCGAAAAAACTTTATAGTGAGAGGAGAAAATAAAATGGAAATGGATATTTTAAAAAGTATCTTATCTGAAAATGAGGTAACACCCCTAGGAAGTTTGAATGGGACTCCGTTATATTCATTTGAAGATGCACAGAGAATCAACAAGATTGGATTGGTTAAAGAGAAAATCCAAGGTAAAGAGGTTGAATTTGGTGAAAGACCTATGCGACCTGATGGATTAGGATATTTGGAAACAAAAGCCAATGCAATCGCAGTTCCAACTTCTTTCTTTGAGAACAGATACAGAAAAGTAGAAGTAAAAGAGACGATTGTTGATGAAAAAACGAAGAAAGAAAAAGAAGTTGTTAAAGATGTATATTACGAAGTCGTAACAGACTACAGAGCTTGTAAAGAACAGGCAAGTGGACGTGTATATACAACTACAATTCCTGTATATCAGATTGGAGCTAAGAAAGATTCAAAAGGAAATGCTGATTTATTCTTAATTGGTCAAAGAAATATTTCAGATACAGAATTTATCAACGAGTTCAAAGGTAAATTGAACAAAGAATCAATGGTCAAGATTCTTAAATTGATTGGTAATAATCCAACAGAACAAGTAGAAGATACATTAGAGTTTTAATTAGAAGTAAAAAGTAGAAAACAAGGCAATATTTGGAAATAAACAAAAGGTATAAACAGTTTTCACTGTCTATATAGATTTTTGCATATTTCGAGGTATTGCCTTTTTATATGCAAGATAACGAAAGGAGATACATAAATGTCAATTAAACGTAGTTTCACTGTAAAAATCACTTTTAAAGAAGGGTACGGAAACCCTATCACTTTAACAGGGAAAGATGCAACTGCTTTTAACACTGCTTGGCATAACAAATTGAATGACCAAGACGGAGCTATTGGATTTGAATGGCCAGTTATTACTACAACAGGTGGATCACCTAATCAAAAAGCAGTAACAACTTATACTTCATTCTTATTCTGCAATGTAGCAAAAGTAGAACGCTCAGAACAAACAGAAACAAAGTATACAGACGATCAATGCCATGATGCTTAGAAGGAGAGACCATGCAGAACAACGTACAAACTATTAACGGTGTTACTTGGTTCGATTCCCTAGAAGAAAGAAACGCTTTCTTAAAGCAAAACGGTAGACATGAGTTCGCATTGGAAGAAGCAGCAAAGAACGCAAAACAGTATTTGAAACTTCTTGATGTTATCGAAGAAAAAACGCAAATTGACGTTTATTCAAAATTAGATAGCGGTACTTTGCTATACGGATATGTAGTTCTTGAACCTAAGAAGAAATACAAGATTCCCGAAGATAAAGTTTTGTTAGAAGCACTTAGAAACAAAACCATCCAAAAGAGATACGATTCCACAATGGAAGAAATCTTAAAAGGAGCAAAGATTCCATACGAAGTCAAAAAATGTAATTCATGTGGTGGAAGGATTCAGAAATTATTCTATAAGCCCGTAATCGTAGTAGAAACGGAGACTAAGAAATAATGCCACAAAAGAAAAGAGTTCCAACATATGTATCAAGCATTAAAGATAGCCTTGATCGTAGAAAAAAAGGAAAAGCATTTTACGACAATGCAATCACTTTATCGAGCGTAGATAAAGAAAACCATTATGTCAGTGTAAACCTATCCTCAGGGTACGTAGAAAACAAGCCTACACGTCTTATTGACGAGGGGGCAATAACATATGAGGGTGGAGATGATATTCGTCTATACATCAAAAAAGGGGCAGTACAAGCGTTCTACGATAGCTTGAGTTCTGATTATGTAGGATATATCAACTTAGCTCACATTGACATTGCATCACTCCCTTTAAACTTAGGTACATGGACTAAAGATGATTTAACAGTTGTCGATATTGGGGAGGGAAGAAAAGGTCTTGATGTAAACGTCAAACTAAATAGGGAATTGCACATTGTGCAAGATTTATTGAAGCAAGAAATACCATTGAGTATTAGTGCAGAACTGAGAGGAACACTCGATTTGGAATCGTCATTCAAATTTAATGCACCATTCTACAACGAAATTGAGATTGCTGGTTTCTCAGTTGTTGCAAATCCAGCCAATGTAAACAGTACAGGCGAAAATTTAAACAGTAAAGGAGACTCAGAAATGAACCTATGGGAAAAGATTTTAAAGTTGAGTTCTGAAAATAAAGAAGAAAAGAAGAATGAAGCTTTAGAAAACAAAGAGGAAGAAAAAGAAGAAAAAGAGCCTGAAAGTAAAGAAGAAGGTACTGAAAACGAAGAAGAAGCTAAAAAAGGCGAAGAAACATTAGAAACTGTTGAAATGTCTAAGGATGACATGGAAAAAATCAACAAATTTATGGATGCTTTTGAAGCTTTAAGTGCAAAAGTTGAAGCATTAGAAACAGAAAATGCCGAATTAAAAGAAAAATTAAAAAATTCTAAGAAAGAAAAAACAGAATTTGAAAAGAAAGCAGAAAGCACATTAGACAGATTGTCTAGTTTGATCTCAGGACAAGTTAACGATAAAGAAAAGAAAGAAGAACAATTAGCTTCAACTTCTAAAGTTAGCGGAGATATGTGGGGATAGGAGGTAAACCATGTTAGATTTATTATTTACAAATCCTGATAACACATTATTAGAAAAAATGGCGGTTACACCAGGAATGGTAGAACGTCTAAGTTCTAATATCGAGGATTTAACATCATTCTCAAGAGCTTATATTGATTATGAAAAAGCAAGACAGAATTTAGCAGCAAACGCTTCTAAATCAAATGCAGGAACAGTTGGTATCGGTACTGATTATTCAGATAACTCACCAGCCAATCCATTCCAAAACGTGTTCCCATTAGTTTCTTGGTTAATGAACACACCAGCTTCACGTAAGATGCAAGGTGCTATGAACCGAGGAGCATGGAGTATTACAAAAAAAGAAGATGGCAAATTCTATATTCAGTTGCCATTCACATACGGAACAACAGAACCTAAATCAACACAAGGTGAATGTTGCTGGGTTCCATTAGATTTAGCTAAATGCGGTAGCAATGCTCCATTGGCATTATTGTGTTTAAAGAGCTGCGAACCTATTATGGATAGCTTAGTAAATGAAACACGTAAAATCAAAGCGAATGACATGGTTTGCTACTTCCAACGTGAAGGAGAAACTATTAAAGAAGCTCAGAAACGTATGGATTTAATTTCAATGGCATACTTCACTGCTATTAACGTAATCTTAGGAACAATGGCTACAGGTACTGCTACATTGAAACCATTCCATGGATTGTTGGAAGTAATGGAAGATAAAGCAGTTATCAAAATCGTAGGTACAAACGTATTATCTGCATTTGATTCAGTTGCATTACGTTTGGCAGCATTAGGAGATGGCGATTACAAATTCGCTTGTCACCCATTAGTACTTGAAGGTATTAAATCTGTTATTGTTCCAGGTAAATTCAACGGAGAATATCCTGATGGATGGACTCGCAATAAAGAAACAGGCGAAGTCACATTTAAAGGACATGGATTTATCGCAGATAAATTAGTTCCATGTGACATTACAAAAGGTACAGGTGATGTATGGGTATTAGAAGGAAATACAGTAGGTTTGGTAATGGGAACTACTTTCCAACCATCTGAAAAATTCCAACGTCATACATTCGGTGCTACAGATAATCCATCAGATGGTTGTGGTACTCAATGTGATTACTACTACAACTTTGGATGTGCATTTGGAACAGATGCAAACAGATTAATGGTTATCCAAGGTATTCCAATGTCAGCAGCTACATTAGGAGATACATTAAACGGATTAGACCTTGTATTAAAACCAACAACTATCGTACCAATCAACATTGGTGAATAATGTACGAAAAAATTATCGAACAATTGAAAAACTATTGTTCGTGCATAAAGGAAAGCGATTTAGAAGCAGATAAGCTTGAAAAGAATGTTGGAGAACTAATTGATTTAATTAGTACCATCACTTGTTGGAAAAACCATCCTTGTGAGACTTTCCTCTCATCTCAAAGAGAGGAAGTCTTTGATGTTGGTGAATTTAAGAAATGTGGTTGCGATTCAGGAATTGTACGTATACCGCTATTCTATCCAATGATTGATCCAACAACGATTGAAGTATCTGTTATCACTAGAGAAAGAATTACATTTACTACTCACAAACTAGAAGTTGATAAAGATTTTTCTTATAACCCATACGACAGTATCGTGTACGTTGATTTATCTAATATCGACTACAAAGATGTGTGCAATTGTGGATGTGATGAATTATCTAAAATCGTTGTCAGTTATGTAGCTGGATATGAAACGATACCAGAATGTCTATTGCCTGTATTCTGCGACTACCTACAATTCGTTATCGCAATGAATAGATGTGAATGTGGTTGTAGCACGTGTGAAGAAACAGATGGAAGTGATGTTCTTATTTCAGAAGAAAATTCTGATGCTCAGATTTCAATTAGTGTGTATGTTCGTGAACATATTACAAAAGCGTATTCAGAGCAATTAGGTATCTTGTCAGTATGTAATTCAAAAGACACATGGGTTGGTGCAGTAGTATGAGAATTAAATATATTGGAATGAAAAGTTCCACAAAGAAAAATGGATGCCCTGTATGCGGTGCGAAAGCCAAATCAAACACATCTTACGAATATTCAAAACGTATGTGTTTGCCTAGTGGCCTAGTAAAAATCTTCCTTATGAACAAAGTTGAGGAAGTATCGTATGAAGATGGTGTATTCCTAAAAGGCTTTAAATACGTCTATGGAGGAAAACTTTATTACCCCTTTATCGAGGTATAGGAAATGCTAAAAGGCCTCTTAGAAGACGTTATAGAAGCGTGTGAAGAAGATTTTGAAGGATTGGCTAGTGAATTAGAAGAAACCATGCGGGAAGAAGCTCCAAGAGGGAGTAGATTCTATGCTCAAGAAATGACAAGTATGCCATGGAATGAATATAGGCCAGGTGCTTTAAAGGATTCAATCACGAAAGAAAAAGTATCTAATACCGAATATATAATCGGAGTAGATGCGGACAAACTAGAAAAAGATTCTAGAAACCCTTCTCACGTTGATTACTCACCAATGGTACAGAATGGAACTAAACGTGTTTATACGTTAGTACGTAAAAACGGAAGGCCATTCGTTTGGGTAGATGAAATGGGAAAGAAACACTTTGCACACAAAATTAAGATGCCACCTAGAAAGGCAAATGATTTTGTTGCTAGAGCGGTATCTAGATTTGATGCAAAAGTTAAATAAAGGAGATTAAAAATGGAAGAAAAAGTTGTAAAAGCTAAAAAGACTCCTGAACAGAAAGTAGATGTTCAAGCATTTGTTTCACGCAAATTAAACGCTTTAAATCAATTAGGTGGTGCTAAAGCAGAGCGTGCTATGGAGCGTGTACTAAAAGCTACAATGGGAGGGCAAAAATAATGTCTAACTGTAACATTAACAAAATCATTAGTGACAAATTAAGTGTCTCTAAATTAACTAAAACTCAAGAAATTGATATTACTATCATGAGTGATATTGATTCTTGTTTAAAAATCAACACTCGTAAATTTGAAAAGATTACAGGTACTTCTAGTGCTTATACATCACGTACTATTGCACCTGATTTAATCAACGTTTGCGAATCATTTGGATGTAAGAATACAGGTACATTGTTCATCACTTCTAAAGAAACAGATGCAGAAGGTGCAGACGGAAACAAAGTACACACAAGCGGTGCAGTATTTAAAGCATTGAAAAATGCATTAGACTTTGCAGCAGGTGTTGTTTACTACTACGTAAATGTTCCTAAAGCAGGTACTTATACTATCACAACAAAGATTTCAGATGTTTTAGATCATGAAATGACTAACGCAGATGAATATACAAGCACTTTAAAAGCAGATAAAGAAGGATTCTACCCTGTACAGATTGACCTATCTACAGTTCCTACAAAGGTATCAGGAACAGGATGGGAAGCAAGTACATCTGGTGTCCGTTTAAGCATTGAAGTAGCATTAACAGATAAATCATCAGATAGTATCTTGATTGGTCTTTCTTCAATCTCTTTCTTTGAAGAATTTGCAGACTTAGATTCTAACAACGATATTAAAGTAAGCTGCTTATCAGGATTTGATGGTGACGATACTGTAGACCCTGTAGATACAAGTTGCTTTGATGATTCTTATGATGATGATTCTGCTTCTATTGAGCGTTCATTTACAGGTACTCAATTAACATCTAACTACTTAACTATGAACCCATTCATTGGCAAGGGGGATAAGTCTCAAGGCTTTATGATGCGTACTCAGGAAGTAGTTATTGAAGCAGATAAAGATCATCCTGAATATGGTTCAATCCATATTGCAGACCACTTTGTTGAAGAATGTGGATTTATCTATGCAGCATTGAGTGACCAATGCAATATTACAGATTCTACATTGAACCGAATCAACACTCCATTGTTGGCTAACTTAGATGAGTCTCAATACCAAGTATTGAACAGTAAAATCAATCCAAGCTTAGATATTGAAGGTTCAAAGATTTACTTCAACAAAAACTTAGTTGGTAAAACATTAAAGATTTCTTATCCAATGACTGTTGATGTATTGCAACATTATGTAGCAAACAACGATAGCTTAAAGAATAAGAGAGCTAAAGTTACAATCACTCGTTATAGAAGTGATGGAACTGCGGAAGTATTTACTTACCACAATGCAAAAATTACTTCATTCCCAATGGGTATCCCTGATGACGGAGCGTTTGAATTTAGTTTAGCGTTCAAGAAAGATACTCGTGGAAACTGGTATGAAGTTTATGTAGTAAACAAAGCTAACGCTAATTTATAGAAATTGAGAGGCAAATGAGATGGAAGAACAAAAGATTTTAGAACCAACACAGTTAAATGCCATGATTGAAAAGTTAAAAGTAGCTCGTGAGGATGATACTCCTCACGCAGTCTATGGCAATGGTGGTGAAATTGCAGTTGTTGGTGATGCAAATAAGACAGATGTTAAAACAATTGATATTGAAGTGAATTTCAGATTCACTGAAAAAGAAATCGAAGAACATAAAATTGATGTTCCTGAGAATGCTAAAAGAGTAGGGCAATACGTTATGTTCGATAAGAAGTTTGAAAATCTAACATTATCTCCTAGACAAGATATGAAGATGGTAGAAGCTTTAATCGAAGTTAAACCATTGCTATTGGATGCAGAACAAATCCTTGACCCATATAAAGAAAAATTCCAAGAAATCGAGGAATATTATGGTCACAAATTCATTGAAGGAAAAGATGGAATCGTTACAACAGATGCAGATGATGAAGAAGTGAACAAGACTATGGTTCAGATTTATGAAGCGTATATGAAAGAAGCAAATGAACAGATTTTCCATTTATACGCTCAATCCTCTACAAATTTAGTTGATGGACTTTATAAAGTTGTTGCAATTTTCTTAGGATTAGATGAATTTTATGAAGATCACATGATGCAATATTCAGTTTTAACTTGCATGATTAGCCTAATTATCAAATATCCTGAATTATTCAATGAGGTAGAAACAGTTTTTATCAAATAATTGATAAGGGGGATGATAAAAAGGATTCAGTAAAAAAAGCAAAGTCTTATGTTGCAGAACTAAATCTTTATTCAACCATGGCTCATTATGTCGGTAAAATTCTAAAAATACGCCCCAATGAGATATTAGACCATTGGGGTGTTTCTGAATTAGTTGTAGCCTTTGGGTACTACGCAAATCTACAAAGCGATAAAACATGGAATGAAATCAACGAGGCAAATAAAAATTCTAAAAAGAAAATACCTCAGATTGACAGATATGCGGTTCATTTCATTCAGAAAACAGATTTAGCGAAGGAGTCCGAAGATGTCAGTACGTGAAGTCGGTGCTAGGTTAGTCCTTGACATTAAGGATGCCGAAGCAAAGATAAAACAACTTGAAAAAGAGTTAAAAGATATTGAAAAGGCAAAGCTCAAATTTGATGCTAACACCAATGAATTAGAAAGAATTAAGGCAAGATTAGAAGAAATCAAAAAAGAAAAGGAAGCTTTAGAAAGGCAAAAACTTTCTTTAAAAGTTGATTTGGATAATCTAGCTAATTTAAAGAATCAATTATTGGATGTTAAAGATGATATTAGTGAGCTTAAAAAAGAGCTATTAGCCTTGAGTAATAAAAAGCTTTCTATTGATATTGATTTAAAAGCAAATGCCAATGAAATTCATGATGTCATTAATGACATGACACTAGGTGAAAACGATAAAAGCGACAAGCTTAAAGGATTATATAGTGCACGTGAAGCTCTCAAATACGATATGCGAGAGGTTGGCATTGAAATTGATGAAGTTCAAAAGAAAATTAACAATCTTAACAAAGAAAAAATCAAGATTGAAGCGAACATCAGTGAATTAAATGATGCTCAAAAATTGGTTGATGAGATTGATAATTCAATTGCGGATTTAGATAAAGAAAAAATAAAATTAGAAGCTGATTCTTCTAAGTTAGAAGATACAAATAGAAAACTAGATGAAACCATTGAAAAAGAGAATGATGTAAGAAGCACAAAAGCAGATATTGAGTCACAAGTTATCGGTTATCAAGATAGCTTGGATAAACTTAACAGACTTCAAAACGCTGCTAAAGCTTTGAAAACTGCTAGTAAAATTACATTTGATGTTGGAAATAAGATGTCAAATCTAGGCTCTAGTATGTTGAACATTGCCAAGAATTTCCAAAACAATCCAATAGGAGATATTGGACGATTCTTAGTACAAGGTGTTGGATATTCTAGTTTGTATAGATTGGTTTCAAGTACACAAAACGCAATTGGTGATGCACTTTCAAATGGTGTTAAAAGATACGACACAATCAACGTTGCGAAAAGAACATTATCCACTGTAGTAGGTGATGTAGACGATTCTACAACGAAAATCCAAAAGATGATTGATAACCTAGATGAAAGCATTTTGGGCCTACCAACCACTTTAGATGATGCTCTAAGCCATGTTACGAGATTTACTTCAATCAATCATGATTTAGATAGGTCTCAAAAACTATTCTCGGCAATTAATGATTCCATTTTGACATTTGGCGGTGATTCTGAGGGAGTAAACAATGCGGTTACTCAGTATTCTCAAATCATGGGTTCTAAAATGGATGCACGTACATTGAGGTCAATGGAAGATGCAGGTATGACACCAGCCTTAACTGCTATTGCAAAGAAATTTAATATGTCATTTGCAGAGTTTAGAGAAGCATTTACAGGGTCAAATCCAACTATTTCATTACAACAATTCGAGGATGCTCTGATTGAATTGGATGAAAAAGGTGGTGGTGGCCTAAATTCTTTGGCAACTATGGTTAAATCGTCTGTATCTACAATCTCAAACGCTTTTGACTTAATCCCTAAGAGATTTAGTAAAGCCGAAGAAAAGTGGTTAGGTGCATTAGATGAGGTTTCAACAGAATTGACGGGAGCTACAATCTATGGAAATATCTACAAACTTTCTCAAAAAGTCGAAGGCTTAGGAGATATAGGAGCGAACTTCATTAGAAGTCATAAAAAAGAGATTGGCGAAGGTATAGACTTCATTAAAACCAAGTTCACTGAATTATGGAGTGTTTTAAAAACATTCAGTTTCAAAGATTTTGTTGGTGGATTTAAACAGGGATTAGATGATTTCAAAGGAGCAATAGATTTCTTCAAACCTCTTGTTGGTGATCTATATGATTTCGCAAAAGATAAAATCACTGAAATGGGAGACGGAAGCTTTTCTAAAGGGTTAGGACGTTTCGTATCAGACTACATCCAAATTGGTATTGGATTAAAGTATGCTGGTAAGTTAATGAAACTTGGAAGCGGTGGAATTAGTCTTTTAGGAGATTTAGTAAACGTTGCTTCAAAATTCAAAGGAAAGAGTTTCAATATTCCTTTCCTAGGAAAGCTAGGAAGTAAATTTAGTTCTATTAAAGATGTATTCAAAAGTTCAGATGAGATTACTGCTGCTACAAGCACTCCAAAAACTTTTGATGCAGAAGGATTTAAAAATAAATTATCTTCATTAGCTATCATAGCTGGTGGTGCAGGAACAATTATTCTTTATTGCAAAGCGATAAAGGAAATTGAAAAGAATGTTCCAAATGACGTTACAACATTGCCTTTACGTTTGGTTAACTTGTTCTCAATTATGGGAGCTATGAGTGGATTAGGAGCAATAGATGCAGGATTATCAAAACTTCTAGGATACGAAAACGTTCTAACGGGAGTTGCATTGATGTTAGGCCAAGGCGGAGCTTTATGGCTATTTGCAAAAGCTATGCAAGAGCTAGATAAAACCATGCCTGATGGTACTAGTGCTTTTGACGATAAATTGACTGGATTGGTTGAATCAATCGTATTAATGGCAACTATAACAGGTGGACAAGGTGCTTTAGGTGTATATACAGGTGGAATTTCTACATTGGCCCAAGTGCTAGGAATGGTAACAACATCTGGACTAGCTGGTACATTGATTGCTTGTGCTAAAGCTATGCAAGAAGTAGATAAAAACGTACCTTCAAACACAAAAGGATTGAAAAAGAAAATCCAAGGAATTATGGATGCTATTGATATGTTTGAAGGTGGAGGAACATTGTCTTCTTGGTGGAGTCAAGTTATTAAAAGTTCTGAGTCTTTATGGAAAAACATGGAGACTTGGAATATTACTAGGATTCTAAAGAAAATTGTTACTATTGGAGAATCAATTTCAAAAGTTCAAGGAATGAGTATTGACAGTAGTTCTTTCAACGATCAATTCAAAGATATTCAAGAGGTAATCAAGAATATTAATGATTTTAAGTTCCCAACAGTTAGTACATCAAGTGCAACAAACATTGCAGATGCAAACAGTATCGTTAAGAACTATACAACAATGGCTTCAAGCCTTTCTAAAATGTCTAGTATCAACGGAAGTTCAATTAACGTTGAGAATTGCACAAGCATTTTAAAGAATGTAGCTAGTGTTGTTCAAGAAATGAAAAAGATTGTATTCCCTGATGTTACAAAGAGTATTAAATCTAATTTAAACTCTACAAATGCTCAAGAGTTCCTAGATACATTGAAGATTTTGGAACAGATTGTTCCTGAATTTGGAAACTTGCAAGCAACGATTACAAACAATCCTTTACCAAATGCAGAGGATATTAAAAAGACAATCACTAGTATTTCTAAAGCAATTGGATATATTTCTGTAGCTGGTGTTGGAACAGGAAAAGACAATAATATGTTGTCTTACAACTTGAGACAAATGCCTGATTCTAAGCTATTTAATAACGCACTAAAGGCGATTACAACTTTAGGCGATATAATCCTTAAATTTGGTACTTTAAACGTATATTCAACTAATTTCGACTTTGAAACACTGAAAGCCAATATTAAGAGTATTGGAAATGCAGTGAATGAAATGGCAACCAACAAAGGATTAACTGAAAACCTAGATAATATGGACACAGTTAATAAGACTGTTTCTAAGTTGAAAAAAACGTGTGAAAACTTAAATTCTATTGTTGGATTAAATCTAGATTTCGTTAAGGTTGGAGAGGTCACAACAGGTATTCAAACATTCCTGAACAATGTTAAAGGATTGAAAGTTGGAGAAGCTACTACAGATGTTGTTACAGAAGTAAATTCAATTGTTACTTCATTCCACAACATGGCCACAACTTTATCAAATATGAAGTCTGAATTTAATACCTCTGGTACAGATATGGCAAATGGAATTATTGAAGGTTTCAAAAGCATTGATATTGAAGGTTCATTTGGAACTAAGATTGATAATGCTAAAGCTTCATTGAAGAAGAAAAGCTTCAAATCAGTAGGTAAGAAGTTTGGAAAAGGTGTTGTAAGTGGATTTAGTGAAGGTATCTCTAATATGTCTAGTTCAATCTCTAATCAGATTACTATGATGTATGGATATTCAACACGATTCACAGATTTAGGACAATACTTAGGAAGTGCATTTGAAAATGCGTTCAACAATCAGTCAGGAAACATTAATACAGGTGGTACAACAAATCCTAAAGTAAACATGGGAAATGAATCTAAAGGAAACAATATTAAGTTTGCTCAAGGTGGCCCAGTTTACTTGAAAAGAGGCGGACAACCTATTGTTATGAAACCTAGTGGAACAGATACAGTGCCTGCTATGTTAACTCCTGGTGAGTATGTAATGAAACGTAGTGCAGTTAAGAAAGCAGGTCAAAGCTTCATGGATAAAGTAAATAACATGGATTTGAAAGGTGCGTTCAAAGAATTGTCTACTAGATATGGTTCTCAAGTTGGAAGTGTTGTTAATAAGAATGTGACTATCAACAATAATGATAATCGTGTTACGAATAACAGTATCGCTTTCAACGAAGGAAACGAAAGAAGGCAGGCTATCAAAGTAGGTAGATGCTTGAGAGGTTTGGCATAATGACTTGTTATAACTTAAACCCATTAAAAACATACGTTCAGTTCAATGATCTTGTAATAGACAGTGCGGAGGAGATTTCCTCTGCCTCTCTAAAGCAAGATACAAAGACTGCAACGCAAGAATACAGTTACGGACATGGTAGTTATGTTGCTTTCCAAAAGAATCAACAGTTTCTTACGGAAGGTGACTTGTCCTTAACATTGAATTTTAATTATGAACATTTTCATGATGAAGATAGAAGATTCCTACGTGACTATTTCAATTTGAATTTGCTTAAGCCTGGAAGGTTATGGGCAATTCAAGATAACAAATTGATTTGGGCATGGGCCTATGTCACAGGATTTAGTGAAGATTACAAAAAATACCAAGGCTATCTATCAATGGATATTGATTTTAAACTTTGGGAAGGTGTATGGCATATTGCAGACACAAAGAAAACATTCTTAGTTCCTTATTCTGTATGCAATATCCTAGATTGTGATGATTTCAGAGATGCTCAAGAGTGCTTATCGTGTTGCGTTACTTGCCCTCCTGATATGGAAACTTGCAATTCGTGTTTATGTGATTGTGGAGACATTACAGAGGAAACATCTTTATGTGTAATGGGAACTAAAGCATTGGAAGATTTTATGAATTGTGGCAATTCATACAAGATTGTCTACGATTGCATCAAAGGTGAACAGATTTTCGGTGATGATTTAATCAGAAATAAAATCTGTAAAAAAGATTATTGTGTTGAGTCAATTGCTGGAAGATTCTACAGTGGAACAGTATTAGATACAGATAAGGTAAAGTTGATTCTAGATGGTAAATTCCAAAACCCTGAAATTGAAATAAACGGAAATAAAATGATGATTTTAGGTGAATATGATGGAATTTTAACACTTGATTCAAGTTGGAACTTATACTTTACTGCGGATGGATGTTGTTCATCAGAGGAAGTAGATTTAGATAATCTAGTAATAGAAGATGAATTTGGATTCACAGTACATCATGGAATGAATAGATTAGTTGTCACAGGCTCATGTTGTAAGATGGCTTGTGTATATATAGATGTTGATGAACTTACAAATTAAGGAGGCTTGCAGTGGCAAATGTAAAAAGTTATTGCACTGCTTGTGGAAAGTTAAAAGATAGCAGTGCAGAGTTTATCCAAAATGGTGTTACAGATTCAATCTGTACGTCTTTAGGAAACGATACAGGCTTAAATCCTGAAAATGGCAATAATACGTGTACAGACATGGAAAATGCCAACGATTGCCTTACAAAAGGCTTGTATGACATCATAGATGGATTTGATTTGTGTGATTGGAAATTATTCATGAGTCAATATGCTAACAATGATTACAACATGAAAGCAGCTATGATTTGTTGGATGTGTGGATTGCAAGACCAGTTGTATAATCTTCAACTTCAAAATTTGGCAATCGAAACACAATATACTATTCAACAGTCCACACCTGGATTGAATGTTGCAATTGACAGACAAGGTAATTTCAGATTCAATTATTCAGATTGGATTCATACAAGTGGATATACGAAAGTAGCGGACGGAGTTATTACGGGAAAAGTTGATTTCTGTATGAAACCTAACAAAGATAAGAGTGCTACATACAAATTCAATAGCGTTACATTGAAACACTACTCTTATAAAATGACGGGAGTTTCAGCAGGTTCATATCCTACTGTTTCGATTCGTGTTCCTAATAGGAGTGGGTCATTGGTATATCAGAAAATCACAAATGCTTCATTTGAAGAAGATATTAACAAAACAGTTGAATTAAGCATGAGTGGAACAGTAAAAGCTGGAGAAACAACAAATTGGTTGCAATTCCTTTCTATTTATGTTAATTGGGTAGAAGATGATGAAATATCTCTACATACTCGTTTTGTAAATGATAACAAGGTGAATTTTGTTATCTGTAGAGATTAGGAGGTACACATAAATGAATAAAGATGTTTGTTCTGCTTGCGATTCTTTAAAAGCTACAAGCAGTAATTTCATTCAAAAAGGTGTAACAGATACTATTTGTGCAAATCTTAAAGCAAACCAAGGTTTTGAAAATAAGGGCCACAATAACTGTACAGATATGCATGATATGAACGATTGTCTATTAGGCGGATTGTTAGAAAAGATTGATACAATTGATGTTTGCGATACAAAAGAAGCTATCAAAGATTTGGAAAAGAATTTAATCAGTATCATGGATGTAATGATTTGTTCTGATTGCGGCCAATGGGAAGAAATCGAGAAACTATGGGCAGAAATCCAAAAGCTTTGGAATGCTATCAGAGATTTACAAGGCAAAGTTGGAAAACTTGAAGGCAGTGTTGGTAATATGTACAGTGCGGTTGAAAAGATTCTTATTAACCTTAAAAACAGTGGTGCATGGAAACAAACTGGAAATACTGTATTTGAAGGAAAATTCAATGATGGAAGAAGCATTGCAACAGGTAATATCAATATCTTTGGTGGTACTCCTGATGGAAACTCATACATCCGTACTAATAACGGAAGTTCTGAGAATGATTTGGCTGGTGGTGTTTAATGGCATGGCAAAACTTTCATGGAGCTTACGATAACACAGGGCCATACGCAAACGTAGTATTAGGTGGAAATCCAGGCGATACCGCAGACTTTGGATTCCCACTTGCTATTGCCCATTCTAAAGGATATGGAAAAGGTATCAACTTTTCAGATGATGGAAACTATGGTGTTACGTTCACATTAGATTTAGTTGGATATGGTGTAACGGATGCTGGTCAATATACAGGAAACGGAAAGTATGTACAGTATGGTGGGAGATATAACTATATTTTGATCATTAGCGTTTCTAACAACAATAAAGCATCATGGAGAGAGATTTACAATCAAGTAATATTCTTTCATGCAGATACATGGCCATTAGCTTATTCATCAGGTTGGGAAACAGTAGCACAAAATAGTCAATGGAATGGTAAGCTACAACTTCCAATAGATACAACACACGTTAAAGTTGAATTAAGAGGCGAAGATGCTACATTCCCTTACGAGAATATATATTCAATTCAACAGGTTATCCCTGATTTCAGACCATGGGCAGTAAGAAAAGGCGGTATATTCTATTCTTTGGATAGAGCTACAGGATGGTTTAAAAAGAGAGTTAAAGACTCTTGGGTAACTATTGGCAAGTACAGTGCCGATAAAGCAAATAAAGAAAACCAAGGGTCAAGTAGAATTAGAAAAAATGGTAAATGGGTAGGACAAGGCAAAATTGGTAGTTAGGAGTAAATATGATTCCTTACTTTGAAATATTAGAATTTGGAAAAGTTAAGAAAAGATTCAGAGAAGCTTTAAGCACAATCAGTTTTTCAAATGAGTTGATGACAGTACCTGAAATGCAAATCACAATTCCTAACGAATACTACGATTTAATCTCAGGAAGAAAAGAAATGCGAGTAATCATGGATTGTGGAGTTTTCTATGGAATGATTACCGACTACAAACCCTCTGTAAGTGGTTTAAACATATCTCTAACGCACGTAATTAACGAATGGACATATAGACAAGTCCCAACGAATTATGCGGTTAAAAACGCTCTTATAAAGAACGTATACGAAAGCGAAGATATGTATTATTCAACTCAGTGGAAGATGAATTTTGAAACTGAGATTGATAATGAAAAGATTGACTACGTTTATTCTAGGCAATCTAAATTGGATGCACTTACTAAAACTTGCGAATTGACACCATCTGTTTATTGGAGAGTTCCATTTACAAATGATAAGCAAGTTGAAGTTGGATATTTTGGAAAGAAACAACCTGTTATGCTTTCTAATAAACCAACGTTAGGGAGAAACTACAGAATCATTGGTGAGCCAACAATGGGAACCGATTTTTCAGATGTTATTAACCTTGCTACAGTTTATGCCAATAAATCTGATAGTGGTATGTCATCTTTATCATTGAGAGAAGTATATAACGATAAAAGCTTGCAGAACCCTAAATTCCCTGTAGTTATTTTGAGATCAAACATAAATAACGAGCGTGATTATGAATATGTAGACTTTCCTAAATTAGCTCCTAACAATCAATTGGAGTACTCGATTATTGATACAGAGTCGGTTGGATATGAAAGCGGTGTATTCATTGAAGGAACATTTGCCTTTGATGATTTATCGCCATTCAGTCTAGAGGATATGACAAAAGACTCTAAGGATTATAAATGGGTCATTCCTAAAGAACAGAGATATTTAACTGATACAGAGGAAATAAACAATGCTAAAGCTTTATGGCACTCTTTAAAAGACATTTGGAGTAAATCTGCTATTGCAGCTTTATGTGGTTCATGTCATGTGGAATCAACATTAAATCCTAACTTGTATCAAATGGGTAATGTTCCTGATTCTCAAAAAGGATTTGGTCTTGTTCAGTGGACTCCATACACACGAATTACAAATTGGCTTGGCTCTCATGGTTATTCAAGCTACACAATGTATGGAAAAGGGGAAGTAGCTAAGTTGGTTGAAGAATGGTCAACAAATGCTACAAATGGCCCTTGGATTCCAACTTCTTCTTATAACATCACATTCCAACAATGGTCACACATGGAAGCCGATATGAATTACATGGTAATGGCTTTTATGGCTGATTATGAGCGTGGAGATACATCTATTGATTTACAGTATCAAAAGCGTATTGAATTTGCTCAACGTATTTATGGTTTGATTCCTGAGTGGGAACAAGATGATAACGGAACTACAACCGATACAGATAAAACACAATCTCGACCTTGGAACGCTCAGAATTTTATCAATACATGGAATGGTCAATCTATTGACATGGATGGTGTGCCAATTGAACAACCATATCAATGTGTAGATGCATGGAAGAAAGCGTTGCAAACATTAAATTATCCCAACCCTACAAGAGCTATAGGCGGTGATGGATACGCAGATTACATTTGGTATAACAGAGATGAATTAGGTTATTCTCAGTACTTTGATTATGTTAGTACACCTCAATTTGGTGATTGGTGCATATTCGGTAGAGGTGGTGACACACCTGCATCACACGTTGCAATGTACGTTTCAGATGCTGGCAATGGTAGAGCTAATTTCTTTGGCCAAAACCAACCTTATCCATATTGCAATACAACAACAATCAGTACATCAAATATCATTGGTATTTTCAGAGTAAAGAGTGTTTATGTACAACAGAGCATTGACCCTGAGTCTACAAATGGAACAACTATCATTACTGATAACGATAGAATTTATGCGGCCAAGGTTGTATATGATTGTGCTTGTAGAAAACTAATTAATGCAAGAAGAAAGTTTGCTATCAACGTTTCTTGTGAAGCATTACCTAAAGAAGTAAACGTAGGTGATAGAATCAGATTTATTTATGATCTCAATTTATTGCAATTGGGAAGTTGTAATAGATACATGAAACGTATTCTAAAACAAGATGATTGGTTCTATATCACAAGCCTACAAAGAGAAATAGATAAAACAGGAATTGAAATAGATACACTGACACTAGAGAAATTCCTTAGAACAGATAGAGACGGAAAGAGTGAGTAGTTATGGATATTAGTAAGGCGATAAATATATTAGCTGATAGTGTCTATGATTTGAAAGAAAAAGGAAGATACAATTCCATTCAACGTAGAAACCACACAGTTGACTTTTATGGGTACGAGTTCCCTAGATGGGGATGTTCAAGTTCTAAACCAGCGGTAATAGGAATGTCAATTTCTCAGGATTTGATTTATTATGAGCGTTTTGAGTTTAAACTAGTAATAGATAATTCTACTGCTGAAAACTTTAATATCGAGATTGAAGGAATCGACATGACACCATATTTCAAGCAGCAATTCAACGGAGCGTGGATTACGGGCAACGGATTATGGCCTGGGCAATACTCTAATTTTGATGTTCTTAAAGCTTGTGGATATCTTTCAGAAAGTGATAGAAATAGAATACTAGACCCAGGATATAAGACAATCAAAGTAACAGGAAACGGTAATTTCGATTGTACGTTAGTAAATTATCTTAAATATAGTCATGTCAACAGATAAGAGGAATATATGAACAGATATGAGCAAAGGATTGAAAACCTATCAAATCATGTAAAACAAAATCCTAGAGATTGGCAGTCTGCCATATCGCTATTGAAATTGAACAGTCAACAAATTGACTTTAAAAGAAAACAAAAACAACAGTCTGCTAGATTATCTATCAAAGCATACAAAAAGGAGGTTGTGTAGATGGAAAACAAATATAGCACTTCGGGAATTGGAGAAGATATTATCCGTAGTTTTACACAAATTGCAAGTGCAGAACTACACGCTAAAACCTTATTAGAAAAACGTATTTCTGAGGTTGAAAATGGATTAATTAGTGAAGAAGAAATTCCTGATAATTTAGAAAAGATTGAAGCACTAAAGGATGAAATTGATGATTATGCCAATATCAGACGGTCTCAAATGCTTTATCTATACAATTCTTTCGGTAGTAAAGGGGATAGAGAACAGTGGTGTTTAGTTAAACATTTAAGTATGGCTATGTACACTGCATTTGAAGCATATCAAGCTTCTGATAGAGACCCTGAATTATTGAATATTGCTTTGGAGATTAACAAGAAGTTTATTGAAGCTTGTACAAAATTCTTAGGTGTAGAAATTACTTCTTGTGCATCTTGTTTTGCAGACATTATGAAAGCTGGAGGAAAATAATATGCAACCTGTAGTATGTAATAAAGATATGGCGGTAGTATTTCCTTTAAAAGATGGTGATTGCGAATTTTGGCTAGAAATCGTTGATTCTGTAGATGATATTACTAATCCAAATAGAGACCATGCGTATGTGGATTCAAAAGGATTGTTCTATATCTACAATGGAAAAGAAATTCAAGTAATCAATGACCATGCCAATTTGAAAATCAAATGGGGAAATATGATTGGTGATATTTCTAATCAATTGGATTTAATGGAAATTCTAAATCAATTCGTAAAGACAATTTCTGTAAACGGAACAAATATTGCCAAAGATAACGAAAAAAACATTGCTATTCAAGTGCCTATCACAACTATTAAATTAGATGGAAACACGATTAGTCCTGTTGATTATATTGTCAATCTAGATTTAGCTAGTGTTTATGCAAAGAAAACTGAAATCCCTAAAAATGTATCAGAGCTTCAAAATGATGCTGGATATATTAAACAAGAAGTTGTAGATCAATTAGTTCCTATCAAAACAATCAAGGTTAATGACGTAACGATACAACCTGATGAAAACCATGCAGTAAATATCGAAGCAATTCGTTATAAAATTGGAACTTCTGACCCAAACACAACAAATTGCCCTAACGGATATTTCTACTTTCAAATAGGAGACTAATCCATGGCTTATGTAGGTGGAGGATGGGCATTACTTGGAAATCATCAAATTTGGTCATACAGTGGCAGATGTAATATGTATTTCCAAGTATACGCATCGAGCGAACAAGATCCTATAAATAATAGGTCTACAGTACATACAAGAACTAGGATTTTAGTTGAAAATATAAGCTCAAGCTATTCAGATTATTATGTTGAACAAGATTGGTCTGCTGAAGTTACAGGAGCACCAAATTATAGTGCTCATGCAACATTTTCAGATGGCGGAGCTGGTACAAGCAAGGAATATATTCTACAAAATGGTTCGTTTACTGTTAACCATGATTCTAATGGTAATGCATCAAGCAAAATACATTATTGGTTTAATGGAACATATACAGGAGCTATAGGAAGCCCTACAAACACAAATGTAGTAGACATCTCACTTCCTAAAATTGATAGAACCGCATATAAGGCAACAATAAGCAATGTTGGAAGTACATACAAAACAATGTACTGTACAATTTCTGTTCCGTTTGAGTCCGTAGAGAATCAATGGAGTAGAGATGGCAGTAATTGGACAACGTGGAATAAATCAATAAAAGCCGATACTCCTTTTGTAGATACATGGACAGGATTAAATCCTAATACGACTTACACTTTCTATTATCGTTTCAAAAGAAAATATAACGGAGTTTGGAGTGAAGCGGTCAGTTTTACTGCGACCACTAAATATCCTAATGCTCCTTCAAAAGAAAGTGTTTCTTTAAGCTCGGTAACGTCCAATTCTGCAAAAGTTAGTTGGGGCGGATTCTCATTAGGAGACATGGCAACTGATTATTCTTATCAAACATCTAATGATGAAAAAAATTGGACAGACCAAGGTAAAGCAACAAGCTTAACTATTAGTAATTTGAAAGCTAATACAAACTATAAATTCTATGTAAGAATGGTCGATAACTATGGCCAACCTTCGTTAGCAGCTAGTACATCATTTACAACATTGAACTCTGAAAAACCAAATGTAGGTGGTATTGAATGTACACGGTTAACACCATTCGGCGGTATGTTTTCTTGGTATGGATTCTCTGTAAATGAAGGAGCTACAATAGATCACTACGAATATTCTCTAGACGATTCAAATTGGATTAATGTAGGAACTGATACGCAAATTAATTTAGACAATTTAAGTCCTGAAACAAGTTATACATTATACGTTCGTATCATTGATAACTTCGGCTCTAAATCAGATAGTGCTACATTCAGTTTTAAAACATTAGTTGACCCATTAAAAATTGCATACAATACAAATTTGTATCAAACAGAAATTCTAACTAAAGACGGAGTAGACATCTTAGCTAAGAATGGAGATAATTTGATTGTTGATACAATTGGAAAAGAGCGATTAAGGACTGCCAAGGTTTTCTACAACGACAATGGAGTAATAAAGAAAATAAAAGCAGCTTACTACAACAAAAAAGGTAATATTCAACACTATAAAAACTATGGAAATTAATAGGAGGTACATATAATGGGAGTTAGAATACAAGAATTGCCTGCAACAACAGGCATTAAAAAGGAAGATGTATTGATCGTTGAAGATGGACAAGGGACTAAAAAAGGCACTGTTAAACAGTTAGATGAAGCACTAGGAGTTAGTCAACTAAAGGAAGAGTTAATTAACGATTATTATACTAACAATTATCAGTTTGTAGTTGGTGGGTTGTCAGTAACAGATGGTGTGCTAGAACCAAGTGTAACATGGGCAATTTCAACAAGAAATTTAATTAGTTTTAAAGAAAACACAATTATTGAATGTACTGATAGTTCTTATTTGTTCCATGTGTATTATTACAATAGTGATGGTACGTTTATTAAACGTTTAACTGACTTGAAAAAAGCTGAAATTTTAGTCGGCGATTTTATTAAATTATCTTTAATTCATTCTGATTTTTCACACGGCAGTTTAGATTTGAGTGCAAAAGAATCAATTAAAATTAGTTTAGCAAGTATTGATAACTTATTAAAATATGACGATATTGGATTAGATTCAATGGAATTTACACATTGTAACTATGATAATACTGGCTTAACAAAAGAAAGTTTGCAACATCGACTAAGTACGAATATTTTCAAATTAAAAGAAGATGTAATTTTAACAAGTCCAGCCAATATGTTTCTTAGAGTTTTTCTATTTAATGACGAAGACACGTTAAAATCAATTATAGATAACACAAAATCTGTATATATTCCACGAAACAACAAAATCAGAATTATGTATATTAGGGATGACAATAATAAAGATACATCATACCTTGATTTTTCAACTTTATCACAAATAGAAATAAGGCCTATTTATTTTGTATTAAATAATGAATACAAGCCATTAAATGGGTATTGGTTTTGGGGAAATACCAATGTTTATGGAGTATATGAAAAAGATGTAATATGGAGATTTACAAACGTTAAACCAATACAAGTTGATACTGCTGTTCAAATTAAAAAAATTGATGGATATATTATTGATTTACGTATTTTTAAGGATGGTACTCAAGTTCGCTTTGATAGTACTAATCTTCATGAAAAAATTTATATTTATCCAAATGAAATTGCATATATTAATATTTTACGTGATGATAAAAACACTGATAACAGTTTACTTGATACTGATGTTCTTACAAAATTTATGTGTAAAGCATATAGTGCTGATGAACCTTCAAAGGATATATACAACTATTATGGAATTAATAAGAATGATAATATTCTAAAAATAAATAAAATTAGTGATATTTCAAGTAATACACACTCACAATCAATATGTGTTGATGCTGAAAAAGATATCATTTATAACTTTGGCGGTGAAAGCTATGGATATAACATTTACAATTTAAGTGGTATTCAAGTTGAAACTAAAGATAAAGTTGTGACTGGTCATGACAACGATTGTGTAAAAGTAAATGATGATTTTTATTTTACAAGTGGTGAAAATAACTATATTACCAAATGGAATATAAAAACAAATACAAGTACACGAATTGATATTCAAGGAATTGAAAATAATGGTAATGAAAATACTATTAGAAGAATCAGTGGAATTTGTTTGCATAATTCAGATGAAAATGAGTTAATTTTAACAACAATAGATTTAAACACAACAAATGAATTGATTAATACTCCTGGTGATAAAGTTTCTATCTATATGTTAAAATTAAGAGATAATACTGCTCATTTATTAAAAGAGTTTGATAAAGACGTTGTATATGTGCAAGGATGTACAATATATAACGATATGCTATACATCATGTGTAATATTCAAACCACTGATACACCTTCAAATTACAAGGGTATAAATATTAAATGTGTAAATCTTTTTAACAAAAAATTAGTTGACGAAATCAATGTTTTAGGAGCATTTGAAAATGAAGGTTTAGATTTTGCAGTAGAAAACAATACTGTTTACCTATACACTATTATTTCACATTTTGGTGTATTTGAGCATTTAGTTAAATTTAAAGCACCTTTAATTAACTAAATAAGAAACTAAGGAACGTAAGCCATTGACTGCTATTGAATTAGAACAATTACGTGATTCATGTGCTACTGCAAGAGATAAGGCGATGGTGGAATTTCTATATTCAACAGGATGTCGAGTTACAGAAATTGTCAACATTAATAAAAGTGATGTTAATTTTGAAACAAAGGAAGTTATTTTGTTTGGTAAAGGTAATAAACATCGCACGTCATATTTAAACGCAAGAGCTGAACTTGCTTTAAAAAATTATCTAGACTCTAGGGATGATGATAATGATGCATTGTTTGTTTCAGATAGACATCCTCACAACAGATTAAAAAAGAATGCAATTGAAAAACGAATTGGACAACTTGGAGAATTAGCTGGAATTGAACGTAGGATATTCCCTCACTTGATTAGACATACAACTGCTACAGATGGTTTGAATCGTGGCATGGGTGTTGAGGAAGTCCAAGCTATTTTAGGGCATGAAAACATTGCTACAACAATGATTTATGCTAAAGTATCTAAGAACAATGTAAAATTAAATCACACAAAATGTATTGTATAAGTTATAGGACGTGCTACATGAAATGTACGTCCTTTTCTTTTCATTATATAATTGATATGCCATAAAACAGTACCTCAGAAAATATGAGAGAGATGAAATATTTTTGGAGGTGTGAATTTATGAATTTACAAGATTTTTTAACTTTATTACAGACTGCTGCTACTTTAGTTTGTGGTGGATTAGCTTTATATTTTAAATTCAGTACGAAAGCTAAAACTAAAGCAAAAGAAGTTCAAGAAGTGATTGCTAAAATTACTGCACAAGCAGTTGTATACATTAAAGAAGCAGAGGACAACTACAAAGATACAACTAATGCAGGTGGCAAGAAGTTTGAAGAAGTTGTCGGTAAGCTTTATAATCTAGTGCCTGATGCATTGCATGGAATCATTACAAAAGAAATGATTAGTGAAATTGTTCAAAGCACTTTTGATGAAATTGAAGAATACGTTAAGATTCAATTAGATAATGGAATTGATAAAATCAACGTCAAAGGTGACTAATAGTGAAGGTAATCACTATTGATCTAGAATATGTTTTATGGCTTTTTGGGTTCATTGCTTCCGCTTGGGGAGTAGTTAAAATCATTAAAGAAGTAAAGAAACCTAATGACGATTTAAAAGAAACTGTTAGAAAACATGAAGAATGGTTAGTAAGAGATAATGATAGAATAAAATCAATTGAAAGTTTAGTTATCACACAAGAAGGGATTAAGAAAGAATTGAATGAACATTCTCGAAGGCTAGGAGAACATGAAGAAAGATTAGGAGAAGATAAGCAACGTGGTAATTTGACATTAAAGGCAAATATCGCAATCATCAACAATATGCTTTCTGAAAACGACAAAGATAAACTCCAAGAAACTAGAGATGAGATTCAAAACTTTCTGCTAGATAAAAACTAAGGAGGTTAAAGAATGGGAACTCCACAAGATTTTTATAACTATGCTCTCAATAAGGTTTTTAACAACAGAGGGCAAATAATGAACATTAATTATGTTCAAAGTGGTGAACCATATGGTGGCCAATGCGTTTCATTAATTCAAGGATTAATGGCATGGGGAGGAAAGCCATGTGTTCCTCGTGGACACGCTCGTGATTGGTGGTTTAACAGAGCAAACAATGGTGTGTTAAGTTATTTTGATGTTGTTACGGGTGCTCCCCAAAATGGTGACGTTGGAGTATCTGTAGGCGGTGATGCAAGATACGGACATATATTTATCTATTGGGAAGGTAGAGCACTCTCTCAGAACGTTTTAGGCAACGCTAAAGCTATGTTATGGCCATTAAACTATCAAGGTGCTATTTGGGGATATTTAAGACCTAAATTCTATACAAACGCTTCTACATATGATGCTTCTCAATTAATTAAAGAGAATGGAATGGCAACATTTGAAAATGATACTGCAATCGTTATTCATAGAGATACTCCAACAGGTGCTTCTTACGGAACATTTGTAAAGGGTGAAAAACAAGTCTATACAGAAAAATGGGTAGGACTTGGACATAGATGGATTTCATGGATTCATACTAATGGAGTTAGATGTTTTGCGGCCGTTAGTGGTAGTGAATCATATGGTGTTGAACCATGGGCCACAATCGGTGCTCCTGAAACAAAAGATATTGAATTAACACAAGAAGATGGAATTGCTGAATTTATTGTTGATGGTGTACATAAACACTACGATAATCCAAGTGGAGAAATTTTCGGTCAATGCAATTCAGGAGACAAGATTCGTTATTATTGGAAGTGTGTTACAAATGGACATAGATATGTTGTTGGCAAAGAAGGAGACAGAAAGTTCTTTGTTGCAGTATCTGCTACAGAGGATAGAAGTCAAATGTGGGCGAAATTTAGTGCTCCTGATACAAATGCTAAGGAAGACACAAAAGAGCCTACTAAGCCTTCTACAGAGCCTTCTAAGCCAACTACAACAGATTACACTAAGAATGTTAATGGATATGGAATTGATATTTCAGAACACAACAGTTCAGACATTGATTTATCAAAATATGACTTTGTAATCGTAAGAGCTTCCTATGGAGAACATACAGACAAAAAATTTGAATACTTTGCAAATAAGTGTGAAGAATTAAAGATTCCTTATGGTGTGTACTGCTATGATTATGCGTTAGATGATAGTCAAGCTAGAGCGGAAGCAGAGTATGTATATAATCTAATCAAAGACAGAAATATTCAATTAGGTGTATGGTTTGATATGGAGGATGCAGATAATTACAAGAAGAAAGCTGGTGTCTTAACAAAAGAAAGATGTTCTTTCTCTTGTAAAGTGTTCTGCGACTATATGAGTGCTAAAGGATATTATACAGGTGTTTATACTAGCACTAGTTGGCTAGGAACATTTGTAGAAACAACGTATCCACTATGGATTGCAAATTGGGGTACGAATGATGGTAACATTCAATCTGACCAATCTAGTTTAGGCGTTATTCATCAGTATGCAGCTAATCCAATTGACAAAGATATAATCTTCCATGATATTGATTTTTATAAGTCAAATCATAAGAAAGATGAACCGAATACAGATTCTAAGGATGACTCTAAAGATGATTCTAAAGACGATTCTAAAGATGATAGTGGAAACAAAATCAATGTTACAGGGATTAATAAATTAATTGAACTGTTGCTAAAGATCTTTGAAAAAATCGCTAATTTGTTCAAATAATTGTACATAATGTACGAAATACGACATGAAACGCTTGTTTTTGCACAAAAACTGCAAAAAAGAGGTTTATATGTCGTGAATGAAAATATAATTGGTGGAAATGGAAACCGTGTTGCTCCTTAAATATCACGCAAGCTCGAGATAGCCAATTATAAAAAATATCTCATCTACCATTTTTAGGAAGAAGGAGAAACGAAACCACTAGGTATTTAGCTGCTTAGTGGTTTTTGCGTTTATATGGTATAATATATATACATAGATTAGCAGAGTGCACAATGCGACAAATACCATAATATGGTACAATATCTATGCTTAGGGGAATATGATTGTATTCTTTTTATCTCGTGTACCAATTATAGGAACAAGGAGAAACGAAACTGCTACGCATTTAGTTGTGTGGCAGTTTTTGCTATGCTATAATAGTAAAGGCCCAAACATGAGAAATTCTAAGTGAATCATGTTAGCTTGATGTATAAATCCAAGTTAGACATATGGATTTATTAGTATCAGTCTATAGTCATACCAAGCGTGACTGATTGATATTATTTTTATGCAAGTCGACTACAAAGAAAAATTATTTTCTTGCCACTGATTAGAGTACATTCTAGAAGTACTTGAAAGGTGGTCTTTTTTATATAAAATTCATACTGATATGGTATAATCATGTTGCTAGGAAAAGTAGAGCGATAAAGGCCTAAGCTCTCTTTGGTGTAGTGCAAATTGCAGACGTGTAATTGAATCTTAACATTTCTCTTTGTGGCACTAGCAAACAACTACAAAATGTGACAATTGCTAAAAGCTCCCCCTTTTTGTAAATGTCACAAAAACGATTCCATACCTAACACATCCAGGTATGGTTTTTGTTTTTTAACAAATATTAAAATTTATATGCTATATTATTGATGTGTTCTTCATAGATGGACACAACCCTTTCTAAGATAACTTTATGCAAAAGAGTCTCCTTACCAAGCGGGAGGCTTTTTTGTTTATATATGGTTTTGGCATAATGGCATAAAGCACGTGGCATAACGCATGGAATATTTTTTTAGATTCAACGGAATAAAAAGTAGCCAAAAATGAGAAAGTATGAGAACATAAAATAAACTAGATGAATAAAAAATAAAGAAAAATAAAGAGCTAGAAACTTACAAATATCATTCAACAAAAAGAAAATTGCTTTATATAAAGTATGATATATGTTAATGGCATGATATTGGCATAAAATAGCATTATTTTTCACCTATTTTCACTAGTTTTTTATAAAATTTAAGTGTTATCTAAAGAAAGAGGGAAAATTACATGGCAGTAAAAAAAGATGAAAAAACAGGTACGTGGTATTTCTATGGTTCGTACAAAATGAATAATGGGAAGTATAGACAATACAAGAAACGTGGATTTCCAAAAAAGAAAGATGCAGTAAAAGCAGAGATCATATTCAAAGAGAATATCAAAGACCCATACAAGAATATTACATTGGAAAGATTATTTGATGTTTATGCAGCTTATACAGAGAAAAAGAATCAAGCAAAGTTCATGGGTTAATCAGAATAGAATTTTGAATAGATGGATTGATATTTTAGGTGATGTGAACATAAAGTCAATTACAACCAACGATATAGAGGTTGCAATGGAATTAATGATTAATAACGTAGGATATGAAACTGCAAAGAACTATTTATCTAGAATCAATAAGATGATGCGGTTTGCAGTTCGTAAAGGATATTTAGAAACTAATCCTTGTTCCCCGATAGAATTGGTTAAAGACCCAAACGAAAATAAAGCAGAAATGAAGTATTGGACTTTAGAACAATTCAATCTATTTATTCATTATGTTGAAAATCCTTTGTATCATCTTCTATTCACGAATCAATTCTACATGGGGATGAGAATTGGTGAAACATTAGCTTTGACTTGGGAGGATGTGGATTTAGAAAACAATACGATTGCAATTAAAAAGACATGGTCAAAAGGCTTACATAAAATCACAACGCCAAAAACTCCTAATAGCTATAGGACAATTACAATGCCCAAGTTCTTATCGGATGAATATAGAGAGTTTAAAGAGATGTTGGATGTTCCTGAGAAATCATTTGTGTTCGGTATAGATATACCCGTATGCAATACGACAGTTAGAACAAGAATGAGAGAAGCTATTAAAATCGCAAATGAAAATAATGAAGAACAAATACCTATCATTCGTATACACGATTTAAGACATTCATGTGCCAGTTACATGATTGGAAATATGGTAAGAGATGGAAGCTCACATTTTAGCTTATATGATGTTGCAAAGCGTTTAGGAGACAATCTGAGCACTGTATTGAGTGTTTATGCCCATTGGCTACCTCAAGCAGATAAAGGAATTGCAAAGTTTATGGATAAAGATAATGCACTAGATTAATTTCTAGTGCTTTTTTGTTTGCAAAAGAAAAACACACCCTTTAGCGAGTGTGCCTTCCATGAAATAGAGAGAGATGAAAATACAGTTGCCTATTTACAGGCACTTAAAGTTTATCATGTTTCGTTGCGGACGTTTTGTGCTAACAAAACAATACGTATCATCTCTATTCAACCATTATGATCTATCTTTCATATTTATCAACCAATGCGGATAATTCATCTAAAGTTCGTCCATATATCATACATAGAGCTTTTGCATCCTTAAAGAATATGTTCTTTTTTCCATTCTCTATATCAGAAAGCCACATAGGTGCGTGATGCAACCTATCGGTAACATCAGATAAGGTTAGTCCACTCTCCTTTCTAAACTGTTTCAAGGCTAATCCTTGACATTCAAATTTGTTACCCATAGTATCACCTCATTTTCTCATAACAATAACAAATTTTACTTCTACAATAAATATATCATAATTTACACTCTAAGCTAAATAATTGTATTAAAATAATAAAAAAATGATTGACATAAATAAGCCAGAGCGTATATAATAAGTGTAGATAAGCTAAGGGCATAGATAGGAGGGTATTGAAAATGGAATTATTAACAATCAAACAAATTCGAGTTGGATTAAATATGACTCAAAAAGAAATGGCTAAATATCTTGGTATATCTACTGTTAGCTACCAAAGAAAAGAAAGTGGAATTAAAAAATTCTACTTTTGGGAAGCCAAGAAGATTTGCACCAAAGCTAATGTTTCGTTAGATTTGGTTAAAATTTAAATTTTTTTACAAATTGAATATGCTAAGAGCGTAATTATAGAAGGGGTGATTAAAATGGCAGAACAAATTAGAAGATTAGAAAGTGACAGATTAGATTCAATTACATTATTCCAAGACTCAGTGCATTTGGAAGGAAAAGTGTTAGATCTTCTAATCAAGAACGGATGTTCTAATGAAGATTTATTAAACGTATCTTCAATGCTTCAAACAATTTATATGTGTGGATTTGAAGTTGGGAAAAGATGTGTAAAGGAATGAAAGTGTTGCTTGGATATAGAGACATCATGGAACTTGGTGTTTCTAAAAAAACTGCATACAAGATGTTGAATCTAATATGCGAAACGGAGGCTTACAAAAAGTCCAATCTATCCAAAGTGATAGATACAAAAAAAGTTCCAACAAAGTTATTTATCAGGATGTTTCCTGAGTTCAAAGAAAGGTGTGAACAACATGATGGATGTAGATGATTTAAGAGAGTTAGATGACAACAGATACATTGATGAAGATGAGGAGGAAGAACAAGATGAGTACAGTTACGAAGACTACTGCTACGACTTCTGCAAAGCAGAAAGAGACGAAGAAGCCTGGTTCTAAATCAACCACAAAGAAGAAAGCAGTTGAGTTAGGTGATTGCATCACGCTTCCTTCTTTTGCTAATAACGAGTACGAAACTCATTATTCAATGCTAGTTAGAAGTCAAAAGCAAACTCACATGGTTAATCTAGCTGCTAAGTTTAATTACATTTGCTCGTTAATATGTTTATTAGTTTCTCTAGCTTTCATTGTAATAGCTAATTGGTACATAAGAGGTTTGTAAAATGACACAAACAGAAAGAGTTATCAAGCACCTAAAGGAGCATGGTTCTATCACTCCGTTAGAAGCAATTAGAGAGTATGGAATCACTCGTTTGGGTGCAAGAATTTGGGATTTAAGAGATTTGGGATATGACATTGAAACTCAAACCGAAACTTCAAAAAATCGGTTTGGAGATAAGACATCTTATGCCAAGTACGTGTTAAAAGGAGGGGTAAAAAATGAATCTGTATCAAGACACTGATAAGTTTAGTGTCGAAAAGTATGGAAGCCATGAAGAATGGTTAAAAAAACGTGGTCGTGGAATTGGTGGTTCGGATGCAGCTTGTTTCATGGATTTGAACCCATGGAAAACATTAAATCAGTTGTGGCACGATAAGAAATTCGGTTCACAACATATTACAAATGATGCTATCGAGTATGGGAATACTGCTGAACCATGTTTAAGAACATTGTTTCAGGCGAAACATCCTGAACTAGATGTTCAGTACGTGGATAACGTTACATTGGTTTCTAAGGAGCATGATTTCTTGAGATACAGTCCTGATGGACTTATCTACAACAAGGAAACAGGAGAAAGAGGAATCTTAGAAATCAAAACATCTAAGATAATCAATTCTCAGAGTTTGCAGAAATGGGGAAGTAAAGGAAACGAAACAGTTCCTGACAACTATTATTGCCAAACATTAGAGGGATTGATTGTTACGGATTTTGATTTCGTTATCTATTGTGCAGAACTAAGATTTGCAGATGGTGATGCACGAATAATTGAGCGTTCATATCGTAAAGAAGAAGCTTTAGACAGTATGAACGATCTAAAACAAGCAATGATAGAAAAATGGGATAGGTACTTCATAGGTGATGTAGAACCACCTATCACATTGTCTATATAGAAAAAGAGGAGATAGAAATATGGAATTTAATTTAGAGGTACGTGCACAAAACGGAAAAGTGTACACAAACGCAAGTGATTTATTACCTGAAATCAAAGAAGGTTTAAAGCACTACAACTATGTAGTAGATGAAGACAACTATAAGAAGGCTAAAACAGATAGAGCTGCTTTAAACAATTTGGTAAAGCTTGTATCTGATAAGCGTAAACAAGTTGAAAATGATGTATTCGCTCAGTGGCTACAGGATAAAAAAGACATCATGGCAGTTGAGAAAACAATCAAAGTTGCTTCCGATAAATTGGGTGACGGAATTAACGAGGTTGACAACGCAGAAAAAGAATTGAAGAAAAATCAAATCAAAGAACTATGGACAAACATGACAAATGATAAGTACCCATTTAATTTGGTTTTTGAAGAAAGATATTTGAACAAGTCTGTTAAGCCTAAGGAAATTGAAGAAAGTTTAAATAACAAGTTCTTGAAAGCCGAAGAACAATTATCATTCATTGAAGCTTCACTTCCAGAAGATGAACTACAAGCAGAACAAGTTATCCAATTGTTCTGCAAAACATTGGATCTAAGCAAAGCTACAGAGAGAATCAACGAAATTAAGGAAGCCAAAGCAAAGCTTCAAGAAAAAGTAAATGCTCAGATTGAACAATCTAAACAAGCTCAAGCTATGAATCAAACAACGATTCCTCAGAGTCGATTAGAAGCTCATGAAAGACAAAGTCAAACTCAAACAAGAAGATATTGCGTATTCCGTATTGAAGGATATATGGAAGAGTTACAAGCTTGCAATCCAATTTTAAATCAACTTATTAAAGAACATGGTGTAAAAATCAATATTTTAGAAAAAGGAGAATGTTAATTATGTTACAAAACAATATTGCAAAGAAAAATGACAATCAATTGGTAGAATTTTCTGCCAACGGAGAAAAAGTTAAATTAAGTCCAGCTATCGTAAGAAATTACTTAGTAAATGGTAATGGTCAAATTACAGACCAAGAAGTTGTGTATTTCATCAATTTGTGTAAATCACAAGGTTTGAATCCATTCATTAAAGATTGCTACTTAATCAAGTACGGAAATACAACACCAGCTCAAATGGTAGTTTCAAAATATGTTTTCTTGAAACGTGCCGAAAGAAATTCAGAGTTTGATGGTTTAGATGCAGGAATCATTGTAATTAATAACGAAAGTGGTGAATTAACTTACCGAAAAGGTGCTTTCTATCTTAAGGATTGTGAAGAAGTTGTAGGTGGATGGGCAGATGTATTTAGAAAAAATACTTCACATCCTACACACATTGAAGTTTCTGTTGAAGAGTATGCAGGAAGAACTAAGGATGGAAAACTTAACTCACAATGGGCGTCTAAAATGGGCACTATGGTTCGTAAAGTTGCGATTACTCAAGCGTTAAGAGAAACATTCCCTAACGATTTCCAACAGATGTATTCAGAGGAAGAAATGAATGTGGATATGAAATTGGATGAAACTCCAATCCAACAACCTACAAACATTGTTGAGCAAGCACCTGTTCAGCCACAAACATATTCACAACCTGATGAACCACAACCCGAAGGTGTAAGTCTTGTATAAATCAAAACGTAGCAAAGCTACAGATATTCCTAAATCAGTTAAAGATACTGTATGGGAAAGAGACGGGAGAATGTGTATATTTTGCGGTTCTCCCTTCGCATTTCCCGAAGCACACGTAATTCCAAGATCTCAATCAGGACTTGGAGTAGAGAAAAACATTATTACAGTATGTAGAAGATGTCACAATCTTTTAGACCAGAGTCCAAAGAGAGAGAAAATGCTAGGCATTGCCAAAAGATATTTAGAGCGTATCTACGGACATATTGATGAATCAGAGGTGAAATATAATGCTAAGTCAAAATGAACTGTTGTTTAAATACAATCCATTCAAAATAAAACATTGGAAGGACGAAGAAATAGAAGAACAATTAGGAATCCTAGTTGATGCTTATATTTCAGATGCAGAAACAGTAATGGAAATGGCATTAAATATCGAAAACCTCGCAAATCAAATGTTCTTGATTGGTGAAATGATTGCTAGATTACAGGAAAGCTCAAACATTTTGAAGGCAGATATTGAGAACAAGACGAATCAAGCTATTTATGTAGAACGTAGTACTTGGGAACGTGAGCATGACGGAAAAGCACCTAGTATTAAATACTTTGAAGCTTTAGCAGGCCAAAAAGTTTCTGAGGAAAGAACTAAGTTTGCTAAAGTCGATTCTGATTTAAAACGTTTCAAAACTGCTTACGAAAGTATTGAAGCAAAGATGAACTCAGAAAAGAAAAAACTTGATGCTACTAAGTTTGAAATCGGAGGTGCGTAAGATGATTTTAGGCATTGATCCAGCAAATGAATACAGTGCATTTGTTGTAGTTGAGAATGATTTATCGGCAGTTGTAGATAAAGGAAAAATTCCTAACAAAGAATTGCAAGATAAAATCTCAAATTGGAAAGCAGAGAATTATCCAATTGATTATGTAGCGATTGAAGGAATACAAAGTTTCGGTATGCCTGTAGGTCAAACTACATTTGAAACTTGTTACTTTATAGGGCGTTTATTAGAGCAATTTGAAGCTTTCGATATTGAGCCTACATTAATATACCGAAGTGAAGAAAAAATGCTTCTATGCCACTCTATGAAAGCGACAGACGCAACTATTAGACAAGCTCTGATTGATTTGTTTGCTAAAGATACTCCAAACAAAGGAAAAGGAACCAAAAAAGAACCTGGATATTTCTACGGATTTAAAGCCGACATCTGGAGTGCGTTTAGTGTCGTTATAACTTTTCATACAAAGTACATAGGAACGGAATGTTAGGAGGTGTGAAGTATGGCAGTGATTAGAGTAAATAACACTAAAGGATTTACGGTAATGAGCAATTACCACTTTCAAGATAAAGAAATTTCACTAAAAGCAAAAGGACTTCTTGGTTTGATGCTTTCTTTACCTAGTAATTGGGATTATTCAGTAAATGGATTGGTTGCAATCGTAAAAGAAAATAAAGCAGCAGTTCAAACCGCACTAAAAGAACTTGAAGAACACAAATATTTAAAGCGTACTAGAGTTCAAGATGAAACAGGAAGGTTTGATTACATCTACGATATTTACGAGAAACCGTATGACAAATTACCGTGCACGGAACTTCCGTGCACGGTAAATCCGTGCACCGATTTTCCGTACACGGAAAATCAACCACAAATAAATACTAATAAACAAAATACTAATAAACAAAGTACTAAAGAATTAAATACTAATGAATATAAAGAAAAAAATATAAAAAAAGAAAGTGTTAATTCTGTTATTGAAGAGTATACAGAAAACAAAGATTTGCAAGATGCATTGCATGGTTTTGTTGAAATGCGTACGAAAGCAAGAAAACCTCTTACTGTTAGAGCTATGAAATTATCTTTAAATGTATTAGATAATTTGGCGGTAGATGATGTTACCAAGATTGCAATTGTAAATCAGAGCATTGTACATACTTGGTCAACATTCTACAAGTTGCAGAATAATAACAATGGCGGTCAAAGACAATTGACGAGAAAAGAAATGGGGTATGCATTTTGACATTAGAAGAAACTGAAAGAATCTTACAAGTGCTAAGAATCAATTACCCAATGAGCTACAAAAATATGACTCAGGAAGATACACAAGCCTATTTAAAACTTTGGCAAGTATCTTTTAAGGATTATGAATACTTGGTTGTAGCAAAAGCAGTTAATCAAATCATCCAAAGTGACACAAGAGAGTTTGCTCCAAACGTAGCTCAAGTCAAAACAAGAATCAGTAAAACTGCAATTGGAAAAACAAAGGAAGCTGGAGAGGCTTGGGAAATCGTTTTAAGGAACGCTAAGTGCGACCCTCATACGAGTAAGGTAAACTACGATAAACTGCCTAGAAACATTCAGAAAGCACTCGGAGGGAGCTATCTGTTAAGAGATATTGCGTGGAGCAATAAAAAAGACTTGCAATATTACCGAGACAGATTTTTACAAGCTTACAAAGAGATTTGTGAAGAAGAAGTACAGTTATTAAATTCAGGTCAAATCAGTTTGGAAATGTATCAACAACACGATAAATTGCCTGCACCTCCAAAAAAGGAGGAAGGAATGAAGATGTTGGGAGATTTGATGAACGGATAAAAATCAGGAGGGGTAGCAAGTGCAATATTATATGTTGGAAAAAAATGATATATCAGTTGTACGTGGAATCGTATCTTCAAAAGATGTAATGAATGAATTGGGAATTACAAACGCTCAATTCCATAAGATGTTGAGAAACGAGGAAACGTATAAAGGATGTATTCTTCTTCCCATTGAAACGGATGAGGAAGAAAGAAGAAAAGTAACAAGTGAAGATGACGAGCAATTCCAACTTATCGGCGAAAGTAAAACAGGAATCAGATATTACATTACAAGTTATTTAAGAGTTGTTTCTGTTGATCTAAAAGGAAATCAAAAGGAAATGAAAGCTAAAAAGGAAACGGAATCAATATACAGAGTTGTAGTGAACCTTAAAGAAGGGAAACGATACTTGAATGTATTGTTTGAAGCCTACAAAGCCTTTGTTGGTGAAATAGAAAAGAACGATTCTATCGTTTGGGACGGAGAAATGAAAATCGAAAACCTAAGAGTTATCAAATTAGCTCAGACTCAAGGATTGAGAAACAAGAAGAAAGTAAGAATAGGCGATACAGTTTATTCTTCAATTGCAGAGTGTGCAAGAAAGAATTTCATTTCTAAATCACATATGTATCAGATGATAGAAGGAATCAGACCTAATTCAATAGGTGTTGAATTTGTATAAAGGAGTTGAAAAGAAATGAACAGAGTTATTTTATCAGGCGAAATCGGTAGCGATATTGTTTTAAAGAAAACAGCTACAGGACAAAGCCTATGTAATTTTTCTATCGAAGTTAAAGAAAAAGGAAAGAATGGACAAGAGTTTAAATCTTTCTTTGATTGTACTGCGTGGGGAGAAAATGCAGAACATATTAATCAATATGGTTTCAGAGGACAACATATAGCAGTTGACGGAAAGCTTCAAAAAAGCTCATACACGAACAAAGAGAACCAGAAGGTGTATAAGACTAGCGTTTACGTTATGGACGTAGAATTGGCTTTAAACAACGCTACAATGCCACAAACACAAGCTTATCAACAGACGTGTCAACAACAAGCAAGTCAACAAACGTATCAACAACAACCGCAACAACAGATGCAGCAGCCACAAACAGTACCATTTACAAATCAAGTAAATTACCAATCATATCCTACAAATGATGATTTGGGTGAGGGGATGCCATTCTAGATGATTGCGAAAAGATATGATGATGAACTTATGTACAGTGTTCAGAAATGTTATGGCGATAACAAATACAAATACTGCACAAAAGATGGAAAACTAGCTTTTAAAAAGCCTGGGAAAGATTTCCTAGGGGCAACAAAGGAAAACATTATGAATCTGTATGTAATTGAAGGAAGTCTATACATTGGGGAATATGTTGGTAAATAACGTTTACGGAAGGTATGAATCATTCTTCAAAAACCTCGAATTAAAAGAAGCGGATGAATACATTAAGTGTGTGTTTCCAAACGCAGAGTTTTATATAGATTACGAGCACGCATTAGTTTTTGAAAGAATAGGCGAAGATGAAGAAATTGATCTTGATTATCATACAGTGATAAATGGAGTTGCTTATCAAGGAACATTTACAAATTGCTATTCTGATTTAGTTGAGCTTTGCAACGAAGAAAAGCTTGCAAAGGATAAAGAGAATAAATCAGAAGTATTTACGTGCAACGGTAAAAAGTACGAACAAGAAACGTTGTTTTAAATAGGAGTAAAAAAGATGGAAGTACATTGTTTATTTGAACAATCAGGAACATTCAAGAATGAGTTCATAAAGCTTGGAATCAATGCTTATGACTACGATATTCAAAATGAGTTCAATCAAACCGATTATGTTGATGATTTGTTCAAAGAGATTCGGGGGGGGGGGTATCATAACGAACCTTCCATATTTGATGGGATAAAGAAAGACGATTTAATCATTGCTTTCTTTCCTTGTACAAGGTTTGAAGCAAAAGTTCCTCTTTGGTTTAGAGGACAAGCCCAGCAACAGAAAAAT